>Ga0182027_10001699_pt1 | contig 36346 bp, 33 predicted proteins | sample 712E1DmetaG_FD_121300 | JGI IMG/M metagenome (GOLD analysis project Ga0182027, IMG submission 121300) | Permafrost microbial communities from Stordalen Mire, Sweden - 712E1D metaG (Illumina Assembly) | ecosystem: Environmental > Terrestrial > Soil > Wetlands > Permafrost | place: Sweden...
GACTTGCACCACCCCCTCATCCATCCCCAGAGGAGGACTGAACCCGAACCTTCCAACCCCTGGCTGCCGGTGGGGAATTCTCATGGCCACCGATGGGGAATGTTGATGGCCCTTGACACCGATGACGGCGTGGGCTTTACCGGCGGCCCTCCGGCGACGAACGGTGCCCTCCACATCGGAGTCTCTAGCATGAGAGAGCGCGCCGAGCAGGCCGGCGGCTGGCTCCGGATCGACCATCCGGGCTGTGGCACGGTCGTTAATGCCTGGATACCGATCACTAAGGAGCTGGAGCCTACACCGTAGCGATGCAGGGAACTGCAACCGGTCGGCCCCGAGAATTGGTCCACCGCGGATGTCGTGGTCACGACCTCTGTTAGGGCTGAATGGGGGCGGGGTGGCGGGGCAGAGTCATATTGCTTCCGGAACTGCTCCTGACCCTTGAAGCAAGTGCTGGCGGGGGGTACGGATGGCGAAGCAAGTGGTCCAAGCGAATTCGAGATGGCCTGTGCGAACGACGAAAGTCGAAAGCGCTTGTTTTGGGAGCATGAGGTCGGGGGTTCGAGTCCCGCCGCCCCGACCGGCAACCCGATCTGGGCCGCCGGCGGTGCGCTGGTTGTACTTGCTTCGGATCAGCTTGGAGCGGTGCCGCGTCGGGCGGGAGCCCTGGCACGGAAGCACGTGCTTTATTGGCAGAGGAGCCAAGCGCAGCTGCGTGCGCCCGAAACGCAGCCGGGAGTAGATCAGCCGGTGGAGCGCTAGGCTTCCAGGCTGGATGTCGCGAGTTCGAGTCGCATCTCCCGTTGTCGGCCTTACACGTTACGTTGACTAGACTAGACAGGAGTCCCCCAACGTCGGCTAATCCAGCGAGCCTGCTGACGGAGCAGGTCAGTGCTAAGTTCCCACCCGCTCCGCCACGTTGTCCGCGATAACACCAGCAACGCTCGTCGGCTAGTTGGCCAGAGGTGCGGGCTCGGGATGTGGCCGGGGCCGACCCATTGCAACTCCGACCAACATGATCACGCCGCCCAGGAGCTGGAGCGGAAGGATTGGCTCCCCTATCAGCAGCCCCGCTGCCACCACTGTCAGGAAGGGCTGCAGGTAGCTGTAGACCGTCGTCCGGGCGGGTCCCAAGCCACGGACCCCGGACAGATAGAGCCAGGACGTCAGCGCTACCGCCGCCAGGGCGCTGTAGGCGAGCAGCCCCAGCCAGGGCCCGGTGATACGCGGATGGCGGTTGAGGGCCTCCACGGCCCCGAACGGGACCAGCATCACCGCCCCCACCACGGTGACCCAGCCCGCCAGAGTGAGGGGGCGGTAGCGCCCCAGGAGCCTAGGCAGTAACAGCAAATACACCGCCCAGCTGAGCGGCATCGCTAGGGCGAGTGGGACAACCAGCCAGCTGGACCACGTGCCCCCTGCTGCGCCCACGACCAGCACCACACCGACCAGGCCAAGGCCGAGGCCGGCCCAGACCTTGGCTTCGAAGTGCTCTCGGTTCCTCCAGACGAGCCAGCCGACCACCAGCAGGGGAGTGGCCCCCGAGATCATGGCAATGTTGTCGGCGTTGGTGAGAGCCAGCGCCCCGGCGAAGCTGGCCTGGTTGACCAGGACCCCCGCCGCCGCGGTGGCTGCGATCAGCCACGCGTCGGTGCCTCGCGGGCGCGCCAGGGGGCCTTCCAGCCATCGGGCCAAGCCGCAGAGGGCTAGCCCTCCGAGGACGAATCGGATCGCAGAGTAGGTGAAGGGCCCGCTGTCCGTGAGGGCCAGCTTGACCACCACCACGTTGACGCCCCAGATGATGGTGGCCGCCACCACAAGAACGTCGCCCCAGCCAAATCCGCGTGCCGCCCGCTGGGCGCGCGTCACCACATCCAAACCCCCACATCAAGCTTACTCAACATGAAATGCTCGCCGCCGCTCACCGGGGTTTCTCAGCTCGTTGAGAGTTTCGGTGCCGCGCCCGACCACTCCTAGCGCGTACCGCTCGGCACCGCACCCAGATCTCCGGCGACGCCGAGGCAGACCCCCGGGGGACCGGCAGATGTGACGCCGTCTGGGGGCGCAAGTACTACGTCGCATCGTAAGCGTCGTTGCTCGCCGCGACCGCCGGCGTTGCTATCCCCGTGGCCGACCGGGCCGTACCCGCTGCGCTCACCGCATTGCTGGGCGCGGGACTCGAGTGGTGAACCCGGATACCGCCGCGGATCCCGACCGCGGTCGACACCGCGGCGAGACTCACGCCTCCACCGACCAGGAAGGCAAGCTGGGTGCCACCGACCGAGCTCAGCCAGCCGGCCAGGAGACCGCCGAGGGGCGCGGGCACCGCGGTGAAGATGTAGCCGTAGAAGGCCATCGCCCGGCCACGGAGCCGGTCGGGGGCGGCCAGCTGCACGGTGGCGTTGCTCATCGACGTGTAGGTGGTGAAGGCGACCCCTGTGAGGGCGAGCATCGCCGCGCAGGCGGGCACCCAATGGAGCGGCGCCAGTGCCATCAGCAAAACCGAGAAGACTGCACCGCCCCCGAGTAGGAGGTTCCAGCTCGGCCGTCCCACGGCGGCCGTGACCAGGGCTCCGACCAGGGCGCCGACTCCGAAGCAGGCGGTGAGAATGCCGAAGACGACTGGCCCGGACCGGAGCGTCACGGTGGCCATGACCGGAAGCAGAACGTTGAAGTTGAAGGCGAAGGTGGACACGACCAGGATCAGCCCGCAGGTCAGCCAGGCGGCGCGGGTGTGGAGAACCCACGTCACGCCCTCGCCAAGGCTGCGCAGCATCCCCTGATCCTCATCGCGCTCTGTGGTGAAGAGGTCCCCGGGGCGCATCAGCAGCAGGCTGGCGATCACGGCGAGAAAGCTGACCGCGTTGATCGCGAAGCAGAGGGTGACACCCACGGTGGCGATCAGCACCCCCGCCACTGCGGGGCCCGCGGCCCGGGCGAGGTTGAAGAGCGATGCGTTGAGGGAGACCGCATTGGGAAGCTCCTTGCGTCCCACCATCTCGAAGACGAAGGACTGACGAGCCGGCGAGTCCACGACCTGCACCGCGCCCCCGACCGCGGCCAGGAGGAACACCTCCCACACCGTGGCCCGCCCGGTCAGCGAGAGGATGGCCAGCCCCGTGGCACTCAGCAGCAGGATGGTCTGGGTGGCGACGATCGTCATCCGCTTGTCGAAGCGGTCCACGAGCGGGCCGCCCAGCAGGCCCAGCACGGTATAGGGCAAGAACTGAAAGGCGGCGAGCGCCCCGAGGGCGAGGGGCGAATCGACGGGTGAGTGGGTCAGCTCCACGATAAGCCAGGCCTGGGCGATGGTCTGGACCCAGGTCCCGGAGATCGAGATCGACTGCCCGGCGAAGAAGAGCCGGAAGTTGCGGTGCTGTCGGAGGCTGCGAAATGTCCGGCTTGAGGTGCTGGAGAGGCTCACCTGCGGCTATCGCCCTCGGCCAGACCGGTCAGCGGGTGCACCGGCGTCTCGTGGGCCGCGAGTCGCTCCGGGGGCTGAGCCGCAGGGGCTGCTCCGCGAGCCAGGTGGTGCGGCTGTTCTGCGCCGATCGAAGGAACTGGGCACCCCTCAATGCTTAGTCGGCCCTGCCCGGCCTTCTCTCGATGATGTCGATGATCGCGGCGTGGTCCAGATCGCCGCCACCAGCCGCGACGAGGGCCTTGATGTACTCAGCGGCTGCGTTGAACACCGGGATACGTACTCCGCCAGAGGCCGAGAGCTCGGCGAGCGCGGAAATATCCTTGAGGTTGTATGCGGCCTTGCCGCCGGGGGCGAACTCACGACTGATCATCCGACCGCCGCCGTTGTCGAGCACCGGGCTCGCGGCATACCCGGCGAGCATGACCTCGCGGGCCAAGCCGGGATCTACATGGGCGGCCCGTGCGAGGGCAAGAGCCTCGCCCACGGCGCCCAGGGTTGCCACCACGATCAGCTGGTTGAGAGCCTTCACGACCTGGCCTGAGCCGATGGGGCCGCAGTGCACGACCTTCGAGCCGATAACATCGAGGGCTGGCCTGGCATGCTCGAAAAGCTCAGCCTTGCCTCCGACCATGATCCCGAGGGTGCCCATATCGGCGCCCGCGGTCCCGCCGCTCACTGGAGCGTCAAGAAAGCCGATTCTGCGGTGAGCGAGCTCGCTGCAGATCTTGCGGGCTTGGTCCGGGGTCAGGGTCGTCGTGTCGACAATCAGACGGTCCGCATGGCCAGCACTGGCAATGCCTTCCTCCCCGAAGGCGACCGCCTGCAGCGCTAGGATATCCGGCAGGCTCGTGATAACAATCGGCGCCACCGCGGCCACCGCTGCTGGATTGGCCTCCGGCTCGAGACCGTCGGCCGCTGCAGCGGCCACTGCCGGCGCGAATGGATCCCAGCCTACCACCCGCCAGCCCGCAAGGCGGAACCGCTTGGCCATCCGCCCGCCCATCTGGCCCAGACCTATTAGACCGACGAGGTTCGTGTTGCTCATGGCGCCTCTCCTGGCCGCACTAACCTTGGACGTCCACTGCCCAACGGTCCGTTCGCGCGCGCTCTAGCCTGAAAGGACCCGGGGTCGAACCGATCAGACGCATGCCAGCATGCCCCCGTCGACATATAGCATGTGTCCGTTCACGAAGCTGGAGGCGTCCGCGGCAAGGAAGATCGCGGCTCCGACTAGCTCGGACACCGCGCCCCAGCGGTGAGCCGGCGTGCGGCTCTTGAGCCAGGCGTCAAACTCTGGGTCTTCCACGAGCGCCTTGGTCATCTCCGTCACGAAGTACCCTGGGCCGATGCCGTTGCACTGGAGGCCATACCGAGCCCAGTCGGTCGCCATGCCTTTGACCAGGTTCTTGACAGCGCCTTTCGACGCGGTATAGGGGGCGATCGACGGCCGTGCGATCTCGCTCTGCATCGAACCGATGCAGATGATCTTGCCGTGTCCGCGGGGAATCATCCGTTTGGCGACCGTTTGACTCGCGACGAACACCCCGGTCACGTTGACCGCAATCAAGGTGTTCCACGACTCGATGGTGAACTCCTCAAGGGGGGCGCGGATCTGGAGCCCCGCGTTGTTGACCAAGATCTCGATAGGGCCCACGTTCGCTTCGATTGCCCCGACCGCCGCTTGGACCTCGTCCACTCGGGTCACGTCGAATACTGAGCCGGCGGCATCGATGCCGTCAGCACGACAGGCTGACACCGCCGTCTCGAGCCGATCAGGGCGGATGTCGTTCAGCACAACGCGCGCCCCGGCTGAGGCCAGCCCGCGGGCGAGGGTAAGCCCGATGCCTTGACCTGATCCGGTGACAAGGGCAATGCGTCCCGTGAGATCAAACATGCTTGTAAACATTGGTGAAACTCCTGTACTGATCTGGGCGGCGGCCACTGCTAGCGCTGGATCCGCGCGGAACCGCCTCCGGCGAGGGCCTTGACCTGCGAGAGGGTGGCCATGGTCGTGTCACCGGGGAAGGTGGTCAGCAGCGCGCCATGTGCGAAGCCCAGACGGATCGACTCCTCCATCGGCAGCCCGGCCAGCATCCCGTAGAAGAGCCCCGCAGCGAATCCATCACCGCCGCCCACACGATCGAGGACGTCGAGCTCGGCGACCGGCGCCTGCCAGAATTCGCCGTTCTGCCAAACGACCGCGCTCCAGCGGTGCCGAGAGGCCGACTGCACCTCGCGAAGAGTGGTGGCCACAACCTTCACATTGGGGAAGCGCGCGAGGACCTTCTCGATCATCTTCTTGAACGAGCTGGCGTCGAGAGCTGAGCTCCTCGCGTCATCAGCGGCGGTGATGCCGAGAGAGAGTTGCACGTCCTCTTCGTTACCGACGAGAACGTCAACATTGCGGACCAGCTCCCTCGTGACCTCGTGGGCCCTCTCCTGCCCGCCATGAGCTGCCCACAGCTTGGCTCTGTAGTTGAGATCAAAGCTGACGGCCGCCCCAGCTGAGTGGGCCGCCGCCATCGCCTCGAGAAGGAGTTCTGGCGTAGTCTCCGACAACGCCGCGAAGAGACCACCCGAGTGCAACCAACGCACGCCGCGATGGAAGATGGACGTCCAGTCGAAGTCGCCCGCCTTGAGCATCGCCGCTGCCTCGTTGGCACGGTTGTAGAAGACGACTGGCGGCCGAGCACCCACACCACGGTCGGAGTAGACCGTGGCGATATTGGGCCCAGCGACACCATCGTGTGTGAAGCGCTTGTAGAACGGGGTCACGCCCATCGCGCGAACCCGTTCTGCGACCAGATCACCGACCGGGTAGTCGACCATAGCCGACGCCACGGCCGTACGCAGGCCAAAGCAGTCAGACAGGTTGGCTGCCACGTTGTACTCGGCGCCGCTGACGTGAATGGTCGCGTGGGAGGCCTTGCGGAAGGGGATCAGCTCGGTATCGAGGCGCATCACCAGGGCGCCGAGAGACAGAAAGTCGAAGTCGCCGCCGGTCTTGATCGATAGCTCGTTCATGGTTCATCCTTCTTGAGCTCAACGTGGCCCCCGAAGCCCCACCGCATGGCCGATAGGACCTTGTTGGTGAAGTCGCTCTCACCGCGGCTTGTGAAGCGCGAATACAGCGCGATGGAGAGCACGGGAGCTGGAGCGGTGGACTCGATGGCCGCCATGCTCGTCCACCGTCCCTCCCCAGAGTCGGTGACGACGCCGCTGAAGCCGTCGAGCGTGGGGTTCGCCAGGAATGCCTGGGCCGTGAGGTCGAGGAGCCAGGAAGCGACAACCGACCCGCGACGCCAAAGCTCAGTCACCGCTGCGAGGTCGATCTCGTACCGGTACATGGACGGGTCTTGCAGGGGGCTGGTCTCCGCGCTCGCCACCTGATCTTCGGCACCGGCATTGGCGTGGGCGAGGATGTTGATCCCTTCGGCGTAGCTGGCCATCAGCCCGTACTCGATGCCGTTGTGGACCATCTTCACGAAATGGCCGGCGCCGGCCGGGCCGCAGTGGAGGTAGCCTTGCTCTGCAGTCGTGGGCTCACCTTCGCGGCCGGCGGATCGGCTGGCGGCAGCCAAACCTGGCGCCAGGGCCTTGAAGAGCGGATCCAGGTAGTCGACGGTCTCCTTGGGGCCGCCGATCATCAGGCAGTAGCCGCGTTCAAGGCCCCAGACTCCGCCGCTCGTGCCGCAGTCCAGATAATGGATGCCGTTGGGCTCCAGCTTGCGCGAGCGGCGGACGTCGTCCTGGTAGTAACTGTTGCCCCCGTCGATGAGGATGTCGCCCGTCTCGAGGATCGGCACCAGCTGCTCGATGGTGGCGTCCACGGCCGCAGCGGGAACCATGAGCCAAAGGATCCGAGGCTTGGAGAGCTTGCTAGCAAGCTCGGCCAGGGAATGGGCGCCGTCGTGGAGCGAACCGTCGCCAACCATCTCGTCGACGGTGGCGGCAGTGAGGTCATAGCCGATCACGGTGTGACCAAGACGCTGCCAGCGACGCGCCATGTTGGCACCCATACGGCCTAATCCGACGAGACCAAGCTGCATGCTCTGGTTCCTCCTCTAAACGTTCCCGGTTTGCGGCGCGCGGCTTTGTTGGCGCTCTGAGCGCCCGGGCCGGGTGATGACGACTGGCCGACGGGTTGTCCCGTAAGACGTGGAAGATGGCCCGAGGCCACAGAGTCGTGGCTTGTTCGGATGGCTCACGTCGTCACCGGGACGGCATTTCGGCATCCAACAGTTCCTGCCTCCAGTCGTGAAGGACCTCGCCGCCGGAGAACGTGTAGCCGTTACTGAAGCGATATCCACCCACGATCTCGATCGGCTTGAGGGACATATGCTCCTCGATATCGGAGGGCAGGAACTGGAGTTGGCCCTCTCCGCGCCAGACGACGGGGTCCCAATTCCAGTTCTCGGAACCGAGACTCACCAGTTCCAACACTGAGGGCACAGCCTGTCTCACGATGCTCGGGAAATGCCGTATGTGGAAGAGAGGCCTACCCAAGGGAGCCGGCAGCTCGGAGCGGTCGACGGTGCGCTGTATGAGGACGGATCCCTTAAGGAGCATCTCCCCGTGAGAGGAACAGGTGCCCGTGAGTCTTGATCCCACGCCCACCTCGCGCATCGCGGGATTCAGGGCGTTGTACTCGGTGATCATGATCTCGCCGAGCTTCTTCGGAAAGCCCATGAACCAACCCCTGGCCATGCTGAAGTCCGCGGAGACCCAGATGGGGAGGCAGATCTGGCCGGGAACTCCGAGATACGAGCAGCCTGCCCAGATCGCGGCTTCGCGGTACTGGGTCCGCCCCGGGTTGATGGATGGCATGTCGCCACCGCTCTCCCACACAGACCACCAGCGGCTGAACGCGGCGTAGCACATGTCGGGCTCCGGGCCGGGCTGAAGAGGTTCGGGGAGCCACCGTGCGACCTCCTTGGGGTCGGCGCGGTAGGCGATGACCGTGTACTCGGTGGCGTAGTGCCACGGGGGGTTGCCGACCAGCGAGGATCTGCCCGCTGGGGTGAGGGGGTAGCAGTAGCCTTTGAGGTCAGTAATCTTGGTCATCCGTGTCCTTTGAACGCCCTTGGAGCGGGGGTGAGCTAGGTGGAAGCGGGCCCGGCCCGGCCGGGTCCGACGCCAGCGTGGCGACGGCCCCCGTCAGGACGCGGGCCCCAGCCAGCATCTGGTGACGCTCGGCATGCTCGAGGACTGAGTGGCTGATCCCCTCCCGGCAGGGGATGAAGATCATGCCCGTAGGGCAAGCCAGCGCCATCTGCTTGGCGTCGTGCGTCGCGCCGGACACGATGTCGACGCAGTCGAGCGCCAACGCCCTCGCTGTGTCGCGGATCGTCTCGGTGATGGCGGCGTCCAGAATCGTGGGCGCCGCGTTCATCGTTTCGGAGACGCTTACCGTGCAGCCACAGGTATTGGCCATGCAGATGGGGGCGACCTGGTCCCCGAGCCTCGCGAGAGCCGACGCATCGGGGTGGCGGAAGTCGACAGTGAATACGACAGTTGAAGGGATTGTGTTGGGCGAGTTGGGGGAGACCTCGAACCGGCCGACCGTGAACCGCACCCTGTCCTCGGTATCCGTCATCGCCCGAGAGAGCTCATGGATCATGGCCACCGAGGCTGCTACGGCGTCACGGCGGGCACCCATCGGCGTCGTTCCGGCGTGTGCGGCCTGACCGGTGACCCGAATCGTGAACCACCGAAGACCTTGGATGGCGGTGACGGCGCCGATGGGAACATCGACCCGCTCCAGGATGGGTCCCTGCTCGATATGTGCCTCGACATATGCGGCGAAGGGGACCCCGAACTCGCGACGGCCTGGAGGCAATGGAGAGAGATCCTGCTGGCGAAGGGCCTGGCGCACGCTGATGCCAGCGGAATCAGTCGAGGCGAGCGCCTCTTCGAGCGACAACGCCCCGACATAGACGGCCGAGCCCATCGTCGTCGGCTGGAAGCGTGAGCCTTCCTCGTTGGCCCAGATGGCGACCTCGACCGGCCGCCGGGTGGGCACAGACGCTCCGTCGAGGGCCTCCAGCGCCTCGAAGGCCGCGAGCACACCGAAGGCTCCATCAAAGGCACCTGCGGCGGGTTGGGTGTCGAGGTGGGAGCCGGTGACAATCGGCGCGAGTGCGTCCTCCTGGCCCGGCCGACGGATGAACAAGTTCCCGATGCCGTCCACGTGGACCGGGAAGCCTCGTTCTGCAGCCCAGGAACACACGAGGCCTCGGGCCTCGAAGTCCTCCTGAGTGAATGCTTCCCGGCTGACACCTGTCGCCCCGAGGGCCCCGATCGCCCGCAGCTGCTCGTGTCGTTCCCAAAGGCGGTCCCCATCGACAGCCCTCGCTGCGCGGACGCCCACCTCGCTGGTCATCTGCTCACGCTGGAAGGAACCGGTGCCCGTCGCAAGAACCGGCCCATTCCGTCGCGCCCGCGCCACGAAGCGTCCTCCACGATCAGCTGGCCGCGGAGAAACACCTTCTTGACTCGACCCGATAGGTTACGCCCCTCGAAGAGCGAGTAATCGATGCGACTGTGGTGCTCGGCGGCCCGGATCGTCCATGTCTCATCCGGGTCAAAGAGCACTAGATCGGCATCGGATCCTGGTGCGATGGTGCCCTTTTGAGGATAGAGACCAAAGAGCTTTGCCGGCGCCGTAGATACCAGCTCCACGAAGCGATTTAGGGAGATGCGGCCGCTCCGGACGCCGCCGTCGAACACGAGTGACAGCCGCGTCTCGATGCCAGGGGCACCGTTTGGAATCTTGCTGAAGTCGTCACGACCCTGCTGCTTGGAGAACAGCTTCCCATACGGCTGCTCTGACATGCAGAAGGGGCAGTGGTCCGTCGAGATCACGCTGAGCGCGCCAGTTCTAAGGCCCGTCCAGAGAGCGTCCTGATCGTCTCGCGTGCGAAGCGGTGGGGTCATTACGAACCTGGCTGCCTCGAAACCGGGCCTGTCGTATTCCTCTTTGGTGAGGAACAGATAATGCGGACACGTCTCCGCATGCACCGAGTGGCCGAGCTGACGCGCCTGAGCGACGGCCTGCACCGACGCGGCTGCCGAAACGTGGACGAAGTACGTGACGGCGCCGACCAAGCCGGCCAGGGTGATGGCACGCTGGGTGGCCTCCGCTTCCAGTTGGGAGGGGCGGGTGATCTCATGGAAGTTTGGTGACCGATTACCGGCTGCCACCGCCTCATCGACCAGGACTTGGATCACTGGCCCGTTCTCGGCATGCAAGCAGACGATGCCGCCGTGCTCCGCGGTCACGCGCATGACCCGGAAGATCTCCCCGTCATCGAGCATTAGGCCGTTGGGATATGCCATGAAGAGCTTGAAAGACGTCACACCTTCACGCTCAATCAGGGTCCGCACGTCCCGGAGTGCTTCATCGCTGACTCGGTTCAGAATGAGGTGTGCGCCGATGTCCACGCTAGCCGTCTCAGCCCGGCCTCGCCACTCCTCCAGAGCGGCCAAGGGCGTGGCGGATCCCTGGTTGCAGAAGTCGACGATGGTCGTGGTGCCGCCGAATGCGGCGGCTCTTGTACCCGAAGCGAAGGTATCGACGGTGCGTGCTGTCCCGAACTCCCAATCCAGGTGGGTGTGGACGTCAACGCCGCCGGGGAAGACAAGGAGGCCGCTCGCATCGTGGACTTCGACATCGGGCCCAGCCGACAAGTCCCTTCCAATGGAACGGATCGTGTCACCTTCGCACAGGATGTCTGCCACGTAGTCCTCTACCGCGGTGATCACCCGGCCATTTCTGATCAAGATCGACTTCATGAATCACTCCTCCGCGGCTAGAGATCCGCCATCCAGGACGTTCGCTTAGAGACGGTGTGAGAGGTCTGCCTTGAGGGTCCGAAGATCCTCGACTAGGCGTTCGCGCAACGAGGGCGTCTCCCGAGCCTTGAGCAGCGTGACGCTGACGGCGCGTCTAGCTGTAGTGGGCGCCATAGTCGGGAGCGACACGCTATAGCAAACGATGCCAATGGAATTCTCCTCATCATCGATTGCATAGCCGCGCTCCCGTATCGTGTCGAGATCCTCGAGGAGCTCGGCGATGTTCCTCTTCGAGTGGGGCGTCAGCACCGGAAGGGTGGGGAGCGTGGCAAGTGTCGACTGCACCACTGACGGGTCAATCTCAGCCAGCAGGGCCTTCCCCAAGGCCGTGCACGTTGCCGGCATCCGCCTGCCAACGCCGGCCCCCAGCCGAATTGGCTGGTTACCATCGTGGCGCGCGAGATAGATGATTTCCGTGCCGTCGAGGAGCGCGAGTTGCACCGTCTCCTGCGAGGCCCAGCGAAGCCGTGCCGATGCGTCTCGAAACTCCTGAAGGACGTCGATCCGGTCAACGTAGGCGGCACCAAGTTCGAGCAGGCGGGGGCCGAGGTTGTATCGGCCGTCTTGGCGGGTGATGAACCCGACCTGTTCAAGGGCTGAGCAGAGGTTCGCAACGGTGGACTTGGGGAGGTCGAGGCACCGAGCCAGGTCGGACAAACCCATCGGGCCGCCGTCCGGCGAAGCGAGGGCGGCGAGAAGGCCAGCGCTGCGCACGACGGCGGGCGCTGATGAACGGATGTTTCTGAGGCTCTCAGTCGCCATCACGCGACACCAAGTGGGTGTGGATCGGTGGGGCGGCATCCTTGAGTTGCGACTCCGCGACAGCTGCCGCGGAACTCTCATGCGTGGCAGTCGTTGTGCTGGCTGGCCTACGCTCCATTCTCAGCAAGTTCATCGGCCTCCCACGATCAGTTGCACCTTCAGTGAGGCGGTGCGGTCTGAGGCAAGGGTGAACGCCTCCAAGGCGGAGTTGAGGGCAATCCGCGCAGTCAGAAGAGGGGCCACATCCAGACCCTCTGCCAGCAGAGTCACGGCCTCCTGGAACTCGGCTCCCGTGAAGCGGAAGGACCCGTGGAGGGTCAACTCCGTGGTCGCGATCAGGCTGCCCGGGACCGGGACAGGGATCCCCGGTAGGAGGCCAACTTGAACGACGGTACCACCTCGGCTGACCGAGCGTAGCGCTGTGGCAAGCCCGCCGGGGGTCCCTGAGGCTTCGAATACCATGTCCCCTGGCTCAAGGCCATCGTCACCGGCCGACGTGTTCACCGTTCGGGTCGCTCCCACGAGTCGGGCCGCCTCTAGCGGCTCGTCCCGCAAGTCGGCGACGGTGGCGCTGGCACAGCCTCGATGGCGAGCGACGAGAGTCAGCAGGGCACCGATCGGACCAGCACCGATGACGATCACGGCACGATCACGGGGATCACCGGCCCGATGGAGAGCATGGATGGCCACGGCCAAGGGCTCGGCGAACACGGCCATCTCGAACGACAGCCGTTGCGGGATGGGCACGACTTGCGATGCGTGGATCACGAGACGTTCGCGAAATCCGCCCTGGACGTGCGGGAACGGGGCGGCGCTGCCAAGAAAGGTCCCATGACCGCAGATGTTGTCTCTGCTCGCCCGGCACAGGACGCAGCGGCCGCAGGGGCGACTAGGGTTGATCGCCACCCGTCTTCCCACCATCCGGGGATCGACGCCATCTCCTGTCTTGGCGACGATCCCGACCACTTCGTGGCCCAGGACCATGGGTTCCCGGACGCGGAAGTCGCCAACCGCGCCCTTGAGGAAGTAGCTCAGATCGGAGCCGCAGATGCCACCGACGGCGACGGCGACCTCGACCTCGTCGGTTCCGACGGGCTGGCGGTCGATGTCCTCGACGCGGAGGTCATGCGCCCCGTGGATCACGCAGGCACGGTCTCTGGCCATCGTCACATCACCGCGAGGAGGCGCGCGGGGCTTGAGCCGATGATCAGGCTGGATCCCGTCACCAGGGCGAGCCAGCCGGTGAAGTCGAAGATGCCGTCGCTCATCTCGGCGTCAGCTCAGATCGGAATTGGTGGCTCGTCGCCATCGGATGTGGATCCGACCAGGCGGGCGGGCAGCGAAACGTCACAGTGGGCGCTCGGCGCGGCCTTCCAGTCTCCGTCGGGGGCGAGCGCCTTGCTCGGGGCGCCCCGTTTGGGGCGTGCCCCGGACCGGCCGATGTCTTCAAACTCTCCAACCACCATTCTGTCGTGGCCATAATAGTGGCCGAGCGTACCACATATGGTCCGAGATGTGCCTCCGGCCCCATATTCCTGGTTGACTGTTCAGCCCGGTGGTGCTAGGTTCCACCTATGGTACGAACAGCAAGTGGGGCTTGGTCGCCGTTTGGCCCGGGCGCGGTGCCCCAATGAACTCAGTGCCCGATGAAGAGGAGAGGTGAAGAGCTGGTGGGTACCAAGCCGGCAGTAGCCGTGACCCGTCCCGATTTGCCCGGCGCTGGCCTGGCACGGCTGGCGGAGTGCGCCGTGCTGCGCCTCTGGCAGGGTGGGCACCCTCCAGGGGTCGACGACCTAGTCGAGCTGATTGGGGACGGCTGTGCCGTTATCTGCGTCAACGGCGACCCCGTGACCGACCGACTCCTCTCTGAGTGCCGAAATCTGAGGCTCGTCGCCGTCGCCAGTGCCGGATACGACTCGGTCGATGTCGAAGCAGCCGCCCGCCGTGGCATCCCCGTCGCGAACACTCCCGGTGTGCTGGCGGAGACTGTTGCCGACCTCACCATCGCCCTGACCATCTGGGCCCGACGGGGCCTAGGCGCAGCCGAACGAAACGTCCGCTCGGGCGGGTGGACGAACATTGACCAAGCGGACCTGTCTGGCCTCGACGTGCACGGAGCGACCCTGGGACTCGTCGGCTATGGTGCGATCGGGCGCGCTGTCGCCGCCCGCGCCGTCGGCTTCGGACTGACCGTCATCGCGTATGACCCGCAGCAAGGTAACCAGGCCGGGGTCAGGTTCTGCCCCCTCGACGAGCTACTGCGCGAGTCCGACATCGTGAGCCTGCACGTTCCGCTGACCGACGAGACCAGAGGGCTGATCGGCGAGCGGGAGTTACGCCTGATGAAGCCGACCTCGACGCTGATCAACACATCGCGGGGCGTGATCGTCGACGAGCCGGCCCTCGTGCGCGCCCTGCGTGAGGGGTGGATTCACTCGGCGGGCTTGGACGTGCAAGAGTGCGAGCCGAACCCCGACCCGAACGATCCGCTGCTGATCCTGCCCAACGTCGTCGTTCTGCCGCACGTCGGCTCGGCCACACTCGCCGCCAGATCGTCGATGGTCGACCTTGCGGTGGACAACGTCCTCCGATTCGTGGAAAGCGGGCTCCTTCTGACGCCCGTGCGAGAGTCTCAGCAGGTTCTGGAGGGTGAGTGACTCAGACGCCAGTGTCGCCGCTTCGTGTAGCGCTCGCCCGACCGCAAGTCGGCATGGCACAGGTTGACCCCTGGTTGATCGCCGCCTCGGTGGATTCGGCGGTCCCCAACCGCAGGGCAGCCCCACGATGCCCACCCTAATCGGCCTTAGGCGGGCTAGCCAACTTTGGGCTGGAAAGACAGGTTAGTTCAAGAAGAGAGGTTAGATCAACTTCCGACATGATCAACTCACGGCACATCCGTCCGAGCCTGCTGGCTCTCGCTCTATTAGTAGGCGTCCTCGTTCCAGCGTGCGGTTCAACGCCTGCCACCACTTCACAAGCAAGCACCACTTCACACGCAAGCGCGGCGGCGAGCGGCCCGGTGAGTGGCGGCTCCATGACCATCATCGATGGCTCGGATCTCACCACCTGGTCCCCGTTCACCACCAATAACACCTACCCAGGATCCCCGATGGACGAGCTGGACGCCGTCTACGGGATGCTGGTCTATCAGAATGTCGACGACCAGATCGTCGGCAACCTGGCTGAAAGCTTGACGACCACCGACAACGTCACGTGGACGCTCAAGCTGCGGCCTGGGCTGAAGTTCACTGATGGCACCCCGTTCAATGCCGACGCCGTCAAGTACAACTACGATTGGGCGGCCAACACGCAGTGGGGCGCCACATCCCAAGCGTGGATCTCGACCTGGGCGCCGGGTATCACCGTGGTCAACTCGACCACTCTGACCATCAAGCTTCCGGCCGCTAACGCCGACTTCGCGACACAGATCGCCAACCTCGCTCCCTTCATTGCATCGCCGAAGGCCCTTGGAGCTGCTACCACTCTGGCAGCGATCAAGCCGGTAGGGGCCGGGGCGTTCAAGCTACTCAGTTGGGATCCGGGTGTCAACGCAACGGTGGTGCGCAACGCTGGCTACTGGGATCAGCCCCTTCCGTACCTGAACTCGATCATTTTCGTCGACATCGCTGCCACCGCGAGCCGAATCACGACGGTCGTCCAGGGCGAGGCGACGATGATGGCCGGCTACCCCTACCAGTGGGGGTCGGATGACACTGAGCCGGGCGTCACTGACGTCAAGATCCCGATGCAAGGGCTCTTCTATGGGTACCTCAACACAGCGAAGGGCTTCTTCAGTAGTCCTCTAGCACGCGAGTTCCTGTACGAAGCTGTAAACCCGCTGGAGGTCATGGACGCGTTCACCCAGGTTTCCACCGGATACACGGCCCCAACCACGTACTTCCCGTCGACATCGCCGTACTACGACGCGTCACTGACCTTCCCGAAGTACAACGCGACGGCCGCGCAGGCTCTACTCGCTCAGATCAAGGCGAGCGGTGTGCCGATGTCGGTGCAGATCGTGAGCACGGTGGAGCCCGACACTGAGCGGTTGGGCGGCTACATCGCACAGGTCCTCAGTACCTACGGCATCACGGTGACACAGACGTACATCGACCAGACCATTCTCGTCCAACGCTGCCAGACTCAGCTGGCATTCGACATCTGCATCCCTGGAGGAGCTCTCGTGTTCAACGGCCCCGAGCCGTACTCGAGCCAGTTGTTCACCTCTGCCGGGACGCTGAACATGAGCGGCTACGCCGCCATGAACGACGATGTCGTGGCAACGGAGTCCGCGGTGGGCCAGAAGGCTCTGTACGCTGCGTGGCAGTCGGTTCAGCAGGACCTGGTGAAGGATTTGCCGATCTACGTATACGGAGCGATTAACCGGTACCTGCTCGTTCGAAATAACACCGGCGGCCTAGTGTTCTCGGACGGGGGCATACTTCAAAAGCAGTTCCTCTACCTTTGCCCCAACGTCTGCGACTCGGCGGCAAAGCCGGGTTTGTAGGAGGACGGACTAGGTCGGAGCCCTCCCAGCGAAGGATCGCCCCCGGCCGTTTGCCGGGGGCGATTCCCCATACCCGTGGCATCGGAATATCTAAGAGCAAGCGCCTCAGAGGACGGCTACATGTTGCGAATTGGAAGCCAGCACAAGACGACTTTCAGGGAGGTCGTGGGGAGGGGCCTAACCTTCACGCCCTGTGTATGGGACTGCTATTCGGCGAAGGCCGCGGAGATGGCAGGCTTTGATGCAATGCTGCTCAGTGGGGCGTCCCTCGGGTTCAGCCTGGCTGGGGTTCCGGATATTGGGTTGCACAACCAGGAGGAGCTGATCTGGGCCACCGACCGGATCGCCGACTACTCGCCTTTGCCCTTGGTGGTCGATGCGGACGATGGGTTCGGAGAGACCATCAACGCATACCGGACGTGCCGACGCCTGGCCAAGGCCGGCGCCGGAGCCATCACCCTCGAGGACACTCCAAACCTGCGGGGTTCCGGGCGCTTCGGCGCGGACATGTCGTCCGCGACGCGAGCCGGCAAGGTGGATGGCAATGTCAGCCACCCCGTAGTCTCCCAGCACCTCTGGCTCTCCAAGATCAAGGCGGCCCTCGACGCTTGCGCGGGCACCGACTGCGTCGTGATCGCGAGGACCGAGGCTAAGCTCGAACTCGGCCTGGATGAGGCCATCGAGCGGTGCGTCAAGGCCGTCGAGCTTGGTGCTGAGATGACCTTTATCCTGGCGCTCAGGACCATGGAGGAGTGTGAGAAAGTCGCCAAGGCCCTCCCTGGCTGGAAGATGTTCGGGGACGTGGAGACGATCAACGGGGTCCCGTTCGTGCGGCTCGAGGATATCGAGCCCCTGGGCTTCAACTTGGTGACGATGCACTACCTTGAGAAGGGCTCCATGTTCGGAATGATGGACTACGGTGGGCATGTGTTCAGGGACCGCACCACCGCTTACGCCGATGACCACACCATGGGCGGGCTGACGAAAGAGGAGCAGGCCGAGGTTGTGGAGAGAGGGGACCGCCGCTGGCTCGAGGCGGAGCGCGGATGGAACGCGGTCTGAAATGACCGGGAATTCGACCCAGCTCGCTGGGCCGTTCGAGCAGGACGTCCCGGCCCTGCGAAGCATGCGTTCCATATACCTTCGGGCGATCGGTACGCGGCTCACGACGGGAGTACCCGTCTTTCTCTTGGTCATGCTCGCGGGCACCTCCCTATCCAACTTCATGCCCGGCTCAGCCGCCCAGACGATCCTGGGGCCTTACGCGACCCGAGCACAGATCGCCGTCTTTAACGCCATGTATGGCTATAACAAGCCTCTGCTCGTGCGGTATGCGCTTTGGCTCTGGGCACTCGTGCACGGCAACCTAGGTAGTTCAATCTACAACGGGCAATCCGAGGTTGCGCTGCTCGCCGCCCGCGCTCCCGTCACGTTTGAAATTGCCCTGGTAACAATGTTCGTCTCCCTCCTGGTGGCGATCCCCTTGGCCCTCTTCACAGCGATGCGACCAGGCGGTGTGACGGACTCTGGGTTGCGTGCGATCTCGTCCTTTCTGCTGTCGATACCGTCGTTCGTCGCCGTGGTGTTCTTCGGCTTTGTGTTCGCATTGACCCTCAAGTGGCTACCGGCCACGGGCTGGGTGGCGTTCCCGGACGACCCTCTCCAGAATCTACGCTATGTGGCGCTCCCGGTGATTTGTTTGGCAATCAATCAGGTTGCCTACTTCTATCGGGTGAGCCGAGGTGAGTTCGCGGCAACGCTGCAGGAGGACTTCGTGCTCGTGGCACGGTCCAAGGGGCTTCCCATCAGGTACATCCTTTTACGGCATGTACTGCGGCCATCTCAGACACATGTGCTCACGGTCTTTGGTCTATCTCTGAGTTACCTCTTAGGTGGCTCGTTCATCGTTGAGAACTACTTCGCCGTTCCGGGGCTCGGGTGGCAGATGGTCTACGCTGTCGAGGCCCACGATCTCCCCACGGTGCAGGGCATCCTGTGCGTGACCGTCGTGTTGTTCATCCTCATCTTCATGCTGGTTGACATTGGAAACGCCCTCATAGATCCTCGGGTCAGCGTGTCATGAGCGATCCAATGGCGGTCGGCGAACCCGAGACGCAGGTCCTCGGCACAGCGCCGATGGCGCTGGGGACGGCGGGCTCGGGGCCGGGCGGGCGGCGGCGCGGTGGCTGGCTGGGCTCCGGCACACCCACTGTATGGTTCTCGTTCGGCTTCCTCGGACTGTTGATCGCGGCGGTGGTGCTGGCACAGTGGATTCCCGATCTCATCAGCCCCGAGCTGCAGTTTGGTGCATTCCACCAGAACCCTGCACTGTCGGTGAGCGGTTTGTTGGGTACCGACCCCCTCGGACGCAGCATCTTGTCCGAGGTCATCTATGGCGGACGGGTATCTCTCACCATCGCATTCTGCGCTACCGCCATCTCGCTGGCGATCGGCGTCACTTCTGGGCTGCTCGCAGGCTACTACAGAGGCGTGCTCGAGCGGGTGGTTGACCTGTACGCCAATACGCTTGCGTCCGTGCCACCGCTCCTCTGGCTTCTGGCCCTGGTGGCGGCCACAGGCGCGTCACTTTTCACCATGACTGTCGCCCTGGGTGTCTTGGGAACTGGGATGTATGCTCGGATCACCAAGGCGGCGGCGATCTCCGGTTCGGATAGAGACTTCGTGCTCGCGGCGAGAGCTCTCGGTGCGAGCGACTTCCGGATCCTAGTGCGGGAGATACTCCCCAACCTGGTCCCGGTGTTTACGGCGATCGTGCCGGCGATGATGGCGGGTCTGATCGTCACCGAAGGCTCGTTGAGCTTCCTCGGGTACGGAATCCCGCCGCCGACGCCGAGCTGGGGAGGCATGCTCGCCAGCACGTCCGATGTGATGCAGCAGTTCCCATACATGCTGATTGGTCCGATCATGGCCATTGTGCTTACGGTTTACGCTCTCAACACGTTGGGGGACCATCTCGCCGCTCGCATCAGCCTTCGCGAAGGGCAATTGTGACTATGGAGGGCTCGGCGGACGGGGTGCTAGTCAAAGTCGAGGGATTGTCATGCGTGTTCGGATCGGGGGATTCACTGACACGGGTACTGTGCGACGTTGACCTCACGGTCGGTCGCAGCAGGACCCTGGGCCTAGTCGGCGAGTCCGGATCCGGCAAGTCGATGCTGATGAAGTCGATCCTCGGGATCGCACCGCGGAGCGCCCGCATCGATGGGAAGGTGACCTTCAACGGTACCGACCTGAGTACGCTGGGGGAGGGTCAGCGTCGCCGGTTCCTTGGGCGGCGGGTTGGCATCGTATTTCAGAACTCTGCCACCTCACTCAACCCCTTTGTGCGGGTCGGGCGCCAGATCGAAGAGGCGAGTCGATACCACTTCGGTCTCAGCAAGGCGCAGGGTAAGAAGCTGTCGATCGAGCTCATGGGGGCTGTGGGCCTGCCGGATCCAGCTGAGTGCTATGAGCAGTACCCGCATCAGTTCTCAGGCGGGATGAAGCAACGGATCATGATCGCCACCGCACTGGCCTGCAAGCCCGATCTGTTGATCGCCGACGAGGCAACCACGGCCCTCGACGTGACCGTGCAAAAGCAGGTTCTGGACCTGCTGCAGTCCCTCCAGGAAGAGCGGCAGATGTCGATGATTTTGGTGACGCACAACCTCGGCATCGTGGCCGGACGCACGGACGAGGCAGCGGTCATGTACGGTGGCCGGATCGTGGAGCGCGGTCCGACGGAGGCACTGTTCCGCGATCCGCGGCACCGCTACACGGCGGCTCTGCTCGAGGCGATCCCGCGGGCGGATCAGCCGGCTCACACCAGGCTGCAAAGCATCCCAGGGCGGCCGCCAGACGTGCTCCGGCCGATCCCGGGCTGCCCCTTCGCGCCGCGGTGTACAGCCGTAGAGGCTCAGTGCATCGAGAGGATGCCGGCTGTCGCGAAGACAGCTGACGAGCGCCACAGCTTCGCCTGTTACGCGCCGGTTGGGGAGGGCTCGAGGGGGCCCGCAGCAGCGTCCGGCGCGCAGACTGGTGGTGGATGATGGCGGCCAGGCACCCCGAACCCGACACGACTAGGACGGATGCTGCGGTGGGCGATGGCTACTTGCGCGATGAGGCGCTGCTGAAGGTCAGAAACCTTGAGGTGAGGTTCCGGCGCAGCGGCCGGACGATCGAGGCCGTCGCAGGCATCTCCATCGACGTTGTCAGTGGTGAGACGCTGGGGTTGGTGGGCGAGTCCGGCTGCGGCAAGACAACGACTGGCCGTGCCATCCTACGGCTGCTGCCGGCGGGGAACTCGCGCATCTCCGGCTCGGTCGAATACGGAGGGGAGGATCTCGGGTCGCTGTCAAAAGCGCGCATGCGGGCCGTCCGACGGCACCTCCAGATGATCTTCCAAGACCCCTTGTCGTCGTTCAATCCACGGCGAAAGGTGTGGGACATTGTCGGTGAGGGGCTGGCGATCCAGGGCGTCAGCAAGAAGGAGACTGCCAAACGGACCGAGGCTGTACTGAGTGAGGTCGGCATGAGCAGGGCCATGGTGGAGGGTCGGAGGCCGCACGAGTTCTCTGGGGGCCAGTGCCAGCGGATTGCCATCGCTCGGGTCTTGGCGCTCGAGCCCGACCTGATCGTCTGCGACGAGCCCGTGGCGTCTCTCGACGTTTCTGTCCAGGCCCAGGTGATCAACTTGTTGCAGGACATTCGGGAGACCAGGAACCTCGCCCTGATCTTCATATCCCACGACCTCGCCGTCGTCCGGAGCGTGAGCGACCGCGTTGCTGTCATGTACATGGGCAAGATCGTCGAGATCGGCGAGGCTGACCTCATCTACGGCCGACCCGCCCACCCGTACACTCGGACCCTGCTTGAGGCCGTGCCAATGCCGGATGTGAACGTGAAACTCAAGCCGGCCGCGGTGGGGACCGAGATGCCGTCGCCATCCAGGCCGCCATCCGGCTGCCGGTTCAGGACGCGTTGTCCGCGCGCCCAGGAGGTCTGCGAAGCCGTGGAGCCTCTCCTCCGGCGCATGCCGCAGGGGCAGTTCGCGGCGTGTCACTTCCCTCACGACGAGCCCGCTCCGGGTGCCTTGGGGATGAGGGAAAGCGGACCGGGTGCCGTTGGGGAGGCACCGCCGATACGACCTACTGATATCCGCGAGTCTGCCAATGACCGCTATAGGAGCACGGCGTGAATCGATTCGAACCCAACCTCCGGCTAGCCGGGCCGACGATGCTGCCTCCGAGTGTCCGCGAGGCCGGCGGCCGCCAGATGAGCAGTCATCGCGGCGCCGAGTTCACGGCGATGATGGACCGCGTTCTGGCTCGCATGCGGCCGTTCTTCGGCACGACCGGCGACGTGGCCATGATCTCCTGCTCCGGCACCGGCGGCCTCGAGGCGGCCGTCGCCAACACCGTGTCCCCCGGTGAGCAGGTCCTGTGCGTATCGATCGGATTGTTCGGCGACCGGTTCGCTGAGATCGCCAGCCTCTACGGGGCGAATACTGCGCGACTCTCGATCGAGTGGGGTCGAGCGGTCGATCCAGACGAGTTGCGCGCTCATCTTCAGTCGCACCCGGGCTATCGAGCCGTCTTCTTAACTCACAACGAGACCTCGACCGGCGTGCTGGATTCGATTGACGTTCTGGCGGCTGTGGTCCGAGAAGTCCAGCCCGAGGCACTGATCATTGTCGATGGGGTGTCGGCGGTCGGATCGGTGCCATTCAAAATGGATGAGTGGCAGATCGACCTCGCCGTCACCGCGTCTCAGAAAGGCTGGATGGCTGCCCCGGGACTTGCGATGGTGGCCGTCTCCCCTCGGGCGTGGGCGGAGATAGAACGCACCACGACGCCCCGCTTCTACTTTGACTTGCGCAGGTATCACGAGTCCCAAGCCCGCGGCATGGCCGTGTGGACTCCGGCGATCGCGGTGATGTACCAGCTCGATGCCGCCCTGGACCTGATGAGCGCCGAGGGTGCCGAGGCGATCTTCGCCCGGCACGAGGCCTGCGCCGCCGCCACGCGGGCGGGGCTGGAGGCGCTGGGATTCGAGTTGTTTGCGGATTCGCATCACTACTCGCCGACCGTCACCGCTGTGTCCTTGCCGGATGGCCTGGATTGGGAGACGCTCAACCGTGGCTTGGCGGCGCAAGGGGTGATCGTGGCCGGGGGCTTGGGACAGCTGAGCGGCAGTATCTTCCGAGTCGGCCACCTCGGCTCGGTGACCCTTGGCGAGATCCTCGACACCGTCGGGGCTCTCGAGGATCTGTCGATCCAACTGAAGCGCGGTGTCCGGGCTGGGGTCGGCGTCGCAGCCGCCCAGGCCGCGGCACTCGAGAGCATAGGCCGGCATCCACTCGCCCAGGTGTGCCCCTCCGCCGGTCAGCGGGGAGGCACGTGAGCACCGTCCTCGCGCTCCGGGCAGGGCGGCACCATCAGCCCTGTCAGGTTGACAAGGGAGCGAGGCCGAACCAGGCGCGACCAGAAGAGCATGGCGCGTAACCGCCTGATGAGTTGCGCGCACGATTGAGGTGATGGCCATGACTGTGGATACCAAGGTGACGCCGGCGGCGCTCGAGGACCCATGGCTCAATGCGCAGCGGCAGTTCGACGCCGCGGCCGATGTGCTCGGGCTCGATCCCGGAGTCCGCGGGTTCCTGCGCGAACCTCAGCGCCAGCTGATCGTGAGCTTTCCTGTCAAAATGGACGATGGGTCGATCCGTATGTTCGAGGGCTACCGGGTCCAGCACAATGTGATCCGCGGGCCTGCCAAAGGCGGCATTCGATTCCACCCTGGGGTCACCCTCAGCGAGGTGAAGGCGCTGGCAATGTGGATGACCTGGAAGAGCGCGGTCGTGGGCATCCCGTACGGCGGCGCCAAGGGTGGGGTGATTGTCGATCCCAAGCAGCTCAGCCTGGGCGAGCTCGAGCGCCTCACTCGTCGCTACGCGAGTGAGATCTCGGTGCTCATCGGTCCGGAGCGGGACATCCCCGCGCCCGACGTCAACACGACCCCCCAGGTGATGGCCTGGATCATGGATACGGTTTCGATGGCCAAGGGGTACTCCGTTCCCGCCGTGGTCACCGGGAAGCCGCTCAGCATCGGGGGCAGCCTGGGTCGCAACGAGGCCACCGGGCGCGGGTGTGCGGTGGTGGCCCGCGAGGCTTGCCGGCGTCTCGATCAGGACCCTCATGAGCTCACGGTTGCGGTGCAGGGCTTTGGCAATGCTGGCAGCATCGCTGCCACCCTCATGGCCGAGGAAGGTTTCAGTATTCGGGCGGTGTCCGACAGCCGAGGCGGCATCCAGAGCGATCGGCCATTGGACATCCAGGCGGTCGTCGAGCACAAGAAGAGGACGGGTTCAGTGGTTGACTTCCCCGGCACCCGACCGATCAGCAATGCCGACCTGCTCGAGACGGCCGTGGATGTGCTCGTTCCCGCTGCTCTGGAGAGCCAGATCACCGCCCGCAATGCCTCTGATGTGAAGGCTTCCTTGATCATCGAGGCTGCCAACGGTCCGACCACTCCCGACGCCGACGAGATCCTCTCCCGGCGCGGGGTGACGGTCGTGCCCGATATCGTCGCCAACGCCGGAGGTGTCACGGTCTCCTATTTCGAGTGGGTCCAGGATCTCCAGTCCCTCTTCTGGAAGGAAGAGGAGATCAACGGTAGACTGGATAGGATACTTACGGCAGCCCTCGATGCCTCCTGGAAGACCTCGAAGCGCCTCAACGTGTCCCTTCGCCTTGGAGCCTATGCCGTTGCGGTGGAGCGGGTGGCCCAAGCAACCACTGTTCGGGGCATCTACCCATGAGCCGCTGGCCACAAGCGCTCAACGCGCCTCCCGGCGGCCGAGGCTGCAGCCCGCGGCCTGACCCCGGCGATCAGCGAGGAAGCCGCTTCCAACCGACCACGGCTGAGGCTTGGCTGGGCATTGGACGGACCTGGGTGGTGTCGCTCCGGCACGGTGACGGCCGCCAGCAGCAGCATGACTGAGCTCGCAGCGCGGTTCGCTCTTGGGGGCTTGATCGTGGCGCTGGTACCCACGGTGGCTGCACGACTGGGATCCGGGGTAGCAGGGGTGATGACCCTCGTTCCCGTCATTACGCTCCTCAGCTTCGCGTCGTTGGGGGCAGCGCGCGGTCCCGTTCCCGTCGAGGGCGCGGCCCTGGGAGCGCTCCTCGCTCTTCCGGCATCTGTTGCCTTCCTCGTCTCGGCCTACGTGTCGCTGCGTGTCGGCTGGGGGGTGCCGCCGGCGCTCGTCCTTGCCGCCGGCGGGTGGCTCGTTACGGCGTTTCCGCTGTCCCTCCTCATAGCACGGATCGGCGCGTGACCCGCCCTTGATCATGCGATGGTCCAAGCGTTCCCGCCAGTTCCGCCGCGCTGTCGGCCGACTGGGACAACCGCTGGCGCGCCGGTGGGACGATCGAGGAGGTCCCGGAGGAAGCCCATCTCGATTCCGGGCACATCCTCGAGGCGATCAAGCGGTTCGCCGCCGAGCGCTCGAAGCGGTTGGGTGCGCTCCGCGCTGATCTTGAGTTCGAGCTTCGCCGCTGACCACGGGCATGGTGGCAGATGAGCAGCAGGCGCCGATCGGAGCCGGCCCCGCGTGCCCCCACGGATCCGATCAACTGGAGATGAAGAGATGCCGGAGATGAGATTCGCCGAGCGGATGTCGCGGTTGGGGACCGAGTCGGCCTTCGAGGTGCTGGCCCAGGCCCGTCGCCTCGAGGCCGAGGGACGGGAGATGGTCCACCTGGAGATCGGCGAGCCCGACTTCTCCACGCCGGAGAACATCATCGAGGCCGCCGTCCGCGCCATGCACTCCGGTGCAACGCACTACACGCCGGCAAGCGGGATATGGGAGGCGCGTGAGGCGACCGCCCGCCACGTCACCCGTCAGACGGGGAGGTCGACTCGCCCGGAGCAGATCGTGCTGGTTCCGGGGAGCAAGAACATCCTCTATTTCCTCCTACTCGCCCTGGTCGAACCGGGGGACGAGGTGCTCGTCCCCGACCCCGGTTACCCCATCTACAGCTCCCTGGTCAGCTTCGTCGGCGCCAAGCCGGTTTCGGTGCCCATCCGCGAAGCCAACCAGTTTCGCTTGGACGTCGAGGAACTGCGCTCTCTCGTCACCGAGCGCACCAGGCTCCTGGTGGTGAACAGCCCGGCCAACCCGACCGGCGGGGTGCTGACCCGCGACGACTGCGAGGCAATCGCGACGCTTGCTGAGGAGCGCGACCTTTTCGTGCTGAGCGACGAGATCTACTCGCGGATCGTCTACGACGGCGGCCACGTCTCCCTCTACGGGATCGAGGGGATGGCGGAGAGGTGCGTCCTGATGGACGGGCTCTCCAAGACCTGGGCGATGTGCGGCTGGCGCCTCGGCTTCGGTGCGATGCCGGTGGAGCTCGCTCAGCGGATGGACACGCTGATGATCAACACCTCCTCGTGCGCGGCGGCTTTCACACAACTGGCGGCGATCGAGGCCTTCGAATCGCCGGAGTCCGATGCCGCCGTCGCAGCTATGGTGGCTGAGTTCTCGAAGCGGCGTGATCTGGTCGTGGACGGCCTCAACGGCATTCCCGGGATCCGCTGTCACAAGCCGTCGGCCACCTTCTACGTCTTCCCCAACGTCGAGGGGACAGGTTGGGCTGAACGCGACCTCCAGCGGGGACTTCTCGAGGAGGCCGGCGTCGCGGTGCTCTCGGGAACCGCCTTTGGCGGCTGGGGCAACGGTTACCTCCGTTTGAGTTATGCCAACAGCGTGGCCAACCTGCAAAAGGCCGTCGATCGCATCGCCACCTTCGTGGCCGCGGGCGCACGACCAAGTCGTGGGGCCGAGCAGGTGGCGGCTCACCTGCGTGTCAACTAAGTGACCGCGTGGAGGCACTGCTCTATCAGCTTCTTCTGTCTCGCTGGGCCGGCACCAAACGGCGTGTCGTGGTGGCCCTGTTCCCTAATTCAAACGGCGGTTGTGTAGACGGAGGTGAACATCATGGCTGAAGAAACGGCTATCACATCGGTGGGGGTCGACGATCCCTGGCTCAACGCACAGCGGCAGTTCGATGCCGCGGCCGACGTCCTCCAGCTCGATTCGGGCGTACGGGCAATCCTCCGCGAGCCACAGCGTCAGCTGATCGTCAACTTCCCGGTCAAGATGGACGACGGATCGGTCCGGATCTTCGAGGGTTACCGGGTTCAGCACAGCCTCAATCGGGGCCCGACCAAGGGCGGCATCCGCTATCACCCCCAGGTGACCCTGAACGAGGTCAAGGCCTTGGCCATGTGGATGACCTGGAAGTGCGCAGTGGCGGGGATTCCCTTCGGTGGGGCCAAGGGCGGGGTGATCGTCGACCCCCAGCCGCTGAGCCGCGGTGAGCTGGAGCGGCTCACCCGCCGCTACGCCAGCGAGATCTCGGTGGTGATGGGGCCCGAACGGGACATCCCGGCTCCCGACGTCAACACCACCCCCCAGGTCATGGCCTGGATCATGGACACGGTGTCGATGAGCCGGGGCTACTCTGTACCCGCGGTGGTCACCGGCAAGCCGCTCAGCGTGGGCGGGAGTCAGGGGCGCAACGCCGCCACCGGACGCGGCTGCGCGATGGTCGCCCAGCAGGCCTGTAGTAGGCTCGGTCTCGACCCCTGCCAACTGACCGTTGCGGTGCAGGGGTTCGGAAACGTCGGCAGCAACGCAGCCGGCCTGATGGCCGAGGGCGGTTTCAGCGTCCTGGCGGTCTCGGACGTTTACGGCGGCATCCACAGTGAGAGGGGGCTCGACATCCCCGCTCTGGCCCAGCACGTGCAGAGCACCGGCTCTGTGGTGGGCTTCCCGGGGACCCTCCCTCTCACCAACGCCGAGCTTCTCGAGCTCCCGGTCGACGTGCTCGTCCCAGCCGCCCTGGAAAACCAGATCACGGCGAGGAACGCCGGTCAGGTCCAGGCCAAGCTGATCCTCGAGGGAGCCAACGGCCCGACTACCCCCGACGCCGATGAGATCCTGCTCCGGCGTGGGGTGACCGTGGTCCCCGACATCGTCACAAATGCTGGAGGGGTCATCGTCTCCTACTTCGAGTGGGTGCAAGACCTGCAGTCCTTGTTCTGGGAGGAGGAGGAGATCAACCAGCGTCTGGAGCAGATCCTGACCAGGGCATTCACCTCGTCGTGGGAGGCATCCGAACGCCTCTCAGTGCCGCTGCGTCTCGGCGCCTACGCGGTTGCCGTTGAGCGCGTCGCCGAGGCCACCCGCGACCGGGGTATCTACCCGTAGCCATCCCTCCAACGGAGCCGACGGGAGCCTCCGTGATGACACCCTTGTCGGCAGCGCGTGGAGTGGGGGACAGATCGAATGGATGGTTTGGATAGCACCGTAGAAGCGGCTGGACGGGCGGGGGCGCCGCATGGCCCCCGTCCAGCCGCGCTATCTTGTGCGGCGTCTAGACACGTCATTGGAGGGCTCATAGGAAGGCGTTCGCCAGCCACAGAAAGTGCGCCATGTCGGCGTCAAGGACCTGCTAGTTTCAACCGGTGAACGCAACGGGGTGATCTGATCTGGCGGACAGCCGCCATGAGAGGCGCCTCCTGGAGGGCGTCGTCGCTCACTGAGCCGGCGCTGCCGGGTGCCCGCGCCGGACCCGGACCCGCAGCGACCAGCCGGCGGCGGCGATGGCGAGCAGCCCCACCACGTACACCAGGCTGTACACGAGCATCAGGCCCACCGGGTCGGCGGGGAAGCCACCCGCCAGGTAGGCGAGCTGGATGGGGCCGTTCATGGGGAGGAGGCCGTTGACCCACGCCCCTCCGCTGAGCGCCAGCTGGATGCCAACCAGGCCGATGATCACGAGCGTCCCCTCCAGGTCATGGGGCAGCACCGCGGCCACGGCGAGCCCCAGGGAGACCGCGATCGGGGGGACGAGAAGGCACGAGCCGAAGAGGGCGGCGACGGACACCGGCGACGACGCCAGGGTCATCGCCACCCCGACCAGCGCGGCGAATGCGGTGCCGCCGACGAGCAGGAGCAGGAAGCGTCCCAGGATCAGCTCGGCGGGGCGGAAGCCGATGAGCACCAGCCGTGGCTCGGCCTCCCGTCCCGCCAGGACGGCGAAGAGGGCGGCGCAGGCCACCGACCAGCTCATCCCCAGGGCACCGAATTGGATCGCGCTCTCCCTGCTCTGGCTGAGCATCGCGAGGTAGAGGGCGATCGGTAGCGCGACCAGGATGGCCAGCGCCAGCCGCCGACGGAGCAGCTGGCGACCCTGCATCTCGGCGGCGATGAGGGTGCGCTGCAGGAAGGCCTTGACTCCTCTCACCTCGCGGTCTCCGCAGGGGCCGGCGCGCGGCGCGACGGGTGGGTGAGGTCCACCACGCGGTCGACCCGGGAGAGCTCGCTGAGCATGTGGGTGACCACCACCGTCGCCCTGCCCGCGGCGCGCCACCCGGTGACGTGGGCCCAGAAGTTGACGTAGGAGCCGGTGTCGAAACCCTGGTAGGGCTCGTCGAGGAGGAGCACCTCCGGGTCACCGAGGAGGGCGAGGGCGAGGTTGAGCTTCTGGCGGGTCCCGCCGGAGAGATCCTTGGACACGGATCCGTCGCCGACCGGGAAGTCGAGCTCCTCGAGCAGGCGCCGCCCGGCGGCGATAGCCGCCTTTCTGCTCAGGCCGAAGCCGGCTCCGAAGAGCGCCAGGTGCTCGTCGGCATTCAGCAGCTCGAGCAGTCCGGGTTCCTGAGGGCAGTACCCGATGCGCCCGCGCTCCTCCACCCTCCCGGCGTCAGGACGGGTGATCCCGGCGCAGATCCGCAGCAGGGTGGTCTTGCCGCACCCGTTCTCCCCCACCAGAGCGACCACTTCGCCGTGATGAACGGTCAGGTCGACGCCATCCAGGACGTGCTTGACCCCGTAGCGCTTGACGATCCCGGAGGCGGCAAGAAGCGGCCACCGCCCCCGGTCGGGGGAAGGGGCCAGACCCTCGGCGGTGGTCGCAGAGGCGGCCGTCACCGCCGGGCAGCGCGCAGCCGACGGAGATGGCGCGTCATCAGGCCAGATTTTACCGGGCGCGCTCGCTGCGCCAGAATCTGCGATCGGCAGCCAGGGCGGGAGCCACCGGCCACGCCGGGTTCAGAGCGGAAGCGTCACGCCGCTGAGATCGGCAAGGGCATGAAGTAGGCCCTCCTGGAGGTCCTCGTCATAGGCGGCCGGATTGGCACGCAGTGCCCGGCGCTCCTTGAAGTAGCGGCCGGAGACGGCCGCCGCCGGGTCGTCGCTGCTCGCCAGCCAGACCGGGTGTCCGCCCCCTGAGGCAGCGTGCCAGGGGCGCCCGGCCCGCCCATACTGGTCCCGATTCAGCCGGGGTCCACGGCGTTGAAGCGGACCTCCGGCCAGCGCCGCGCCACCGCGAAGGCGACGAGGACATCGCAGAGCTTGGAATCCGAGTAGGTCTGTTCGCCGTCCCATGGACCACGCTCGTGCTGGAGGTCGCCCAGGTCCACCACTCCGTTCGCCTCCACCCCTGAGGCCAGGTAGACGAGCCGGGCGGGCCGCTCCATCAGTGCGGTGAGCAGGTAGGGGACCAGCACGTTGACCTGGAAGATGAGTTCGATGCCATGGGCGGTGACCGCGCTGCGCCGCCTTCTCAGTCACCCAGCCTATGGACGGCTGCATGGATCCGGCGCCGGATTGGGACGGCCGGAATCGACGCCCGGCGGGTCACCTCGGGGGAGTGGGGGCTCCCTGGGCGGCAGGCTTTGAGCCGCCCGGCTGGCAGGCGGTGGACGGCACGGCGGCGGCAGCCAGCGGGGCTCGGGAGAGCTCCGGGCCAGCATGCGCGGCAGCGCTCGCACCGTGGCGGCGGCCGTGACCCGGGACCCCCAGGTGAGGCGACTGATGGGGGTCGCGCGGCACCCACGCGTCGCGCAGCGCCCGTCTGGCTGGTCACCACCGGGGGGAGGTCGCCGCGGACGACCTGGGCGAGGCTGACCTCGTCGAGCACGTCCCGTATGCAGGATCTGACCGCGACCCACACGTCGCGGAGCGCCTCCGTATGTCCGGTGTAGGCCAGCTGGTCCGGGCGGTAGTCGCCCACCCGAGCCAGCGGCCCGTCGATGACCCGGATGACGTCACCCAGCGTGATGGTGCCGGGATCCCGCGCCAGCTCAAACCCGCCCCCCCCCGGTGGCTGATGACCAGCCCCTCCTCTTTGAGCTCGGCCAGGATGTTCTGGAGGAATTTGAGCGGGATATTCTGGAATTCACCGATGTGCTTCGCGCTGACCGTGTCCGGCCCGTGGGCCGCCAGCTCGATCGCCGCCCGGATGGCATAGTCGGCCTTTACAGAGACGCGCGTGCCGCACATTGTGATCGCAGGACCGGCACCCGGACCCTCACTCCCGGCGGGGTGCCGGCGCCCCGGAGACCTCCTGAAGGATGTGCTCCAGCTCCGGCTCCAGGACGAAGTTGGGGTACCCGTCGCCGTCGGCCAGCCCCGCCTCGACACCGGCCAGGGCCCTGTCGACGATGCCCTCGTTCACGGGCAGGCCGAGCTGCTTGAGCTTGTCCTCGATGACCCTCCGGGAGCGGTGGCTGCCCCAGGCGAGGCGTACGGAGCTGCCCACCAGGCCGGCCGTGATGCAGCCTCCCGCCGGCGGGAAGATGTCACTGTCCCGCCCTGCGCGGACGTAGGGCGCGACCATGTGGGGCAGTTCGCGCAGGAAGGCGTGCGATCCCACCAGCGCCTTGAGGGGTGGGACCGGGAAGCCCGAGACCTCGGCCACGACGTTGGAGAGATGCTGCAGGGACTCGGTGCGGATGCCCGTCGAGATCCCGTACAGGACCTCCAGGCTGACCACGACCTCCTCCAGGGCGGCGAAGCCGGCGCGGTAGGAGATGCCATTGACGGAGACGTCGGGGTGGGCCCCGGCGCTCGCGGCGGCGATGGCCACGGAGCTCGCCAGACCGAAGTCGTCGTGGACGTGCAACGTGATGGTGATCGGCTTGGTCAGACGCGCGCGCAGGCGCCGCAGGAACACCTTGATCGCCTCGGGAGAGAAGGTGTTGGCGGAGTCGGCGAGTCCGAGGCGGATCGCCCCGTGGGCGATGGCCACGTTGCCGATGCGCACCAGGTGTTCGAAGTTGCTGCGCCCGATATCCGACGCATCGACTGCGGCGGTGAGCCCCACCTTGGTCAGGTACTCGAGCACGTGCTCCAGCTGCTCGATCTGGCGGTCGCGGCCGGCTGCGCTCCGCGGGTCGCGCAGCCCGATCCCGAAGGTCTCAGCCCCGATCGCCTGGAGCTGGTCGATCAGCTTGGTCGTCTCCGCGAAGTCGACCTCGGTGCCCCACACGGGGTTGACGAGGACCCGGTCCGAGCACACCGTGGAGTGGAAGGCGAACTTGCGCGCGAGGACCGCCTTGGCGACCTCCAGCTCGAGCGCGTCCGGCTGGTCGCCGCCCCAGAAGTCGACCATTAGGTGGTTCTCGCGGACGCCCGCCTCCTCCAGCGCCTCGGCGACGCGAAGCAGGCCGTCAACCGTGGGGCGGAGGCCCGCAGTGTAGAGGATCTTCCGCAGCGTGCTGTCGAAGATGTTGAGCGGCTTGGGAAAGTCGAAGTCGGCGGCGACCTCGGGGTCGAAGTTCAGGGGGCTGATCCAGTGGCGCCCCGGGACATATGCGGGTGCCTCATAGAGGTTCTCGTCGTTGACGTCGTGCGGTTCCGGGCTCATCGGGTGACTCCTTCTCGTGATGTTTGTGGCTTCGTTTCGGTGGCGGTGGCGATGTACTCCTCTTCGGGCTCGCTGGCTGTGGAACCCCCGTCCCTGTCCGGCGCACCGGCGCCCGGGCCGTCCGGGGAGGTCTCGGAGTTGCCGCTGCCCGCCTGCTGGGCGGCGGCGGCCGCCCGCCGCGCCGCCGCGCGGCTCGAGCGCTTGGTCATGACGACCACGCCCATCAGCGCGACGGCGGCCAGGAGCAGCGCCAGCGAGATCGGATGGGTGAGGAAGGTGACCGGGCTGTCGTTGGAGAGGATCAGGGAGAGGCGCAGGTTGCGTTCGATGATCGGCCCGAGGATGGCGCCGAGCACGATGGTCGGTCCGGAGTAGCCAAAGCGTCGCACCAGCAGCCCGAGTCCGCCGAAGACCAGGAGCACGCCAACGTCGAACATCGTGCCCCGGTTGGCATAGGCGCCCACCGTGCAGAGCACGATGATCGAGATCCCGATGATGGGCGCGGGCAGCGAGATCATCTTGGCCCAGGCGTTGGTCGTGACCATGCCCAGCAGCCAGAGCAGGCCGGTGCCGAAGAAGAGCCCCAGGAACACCGTGTAGACGGTGACCGGGTTGCGCGCCAGCGGCTCCGGGCCCGGTGTCAGGCCCGCGATGAGCATGGCCCCGAGGATGATCGCGGAGGTCGGCGTGCCCGGGATGCCGAGGGCGAAGGTGGGGATCAGGGTGGCGTGCATCACCGCCGCGTTGGTGGCCTCGGGAGCCGCGATCCCCTCCGGCGAGCCCTTCCCGAACTGCTCCGGGTGGCGCGAGGTCGCCTTGGCCACGTTGTAAGAGAGGAAGGGCGGGACACTCCCGGCCATGCCGGGGAGGAGGCCGGTGAAGAAGCCGATCACGGTTCCGAGGCTGGCGGGTTTGAGCACCGAGCGGAATTCGCGGAATGTGAGCCAGACCCGTCCGCGCTGCTGCGGAACGGCGGTCCCGGTGCTCCGATCGCCCACCAGCATGCGCACCGCCTCCGGGATGGCGAAGAGCCCGATCAGCATGGGGGCGAGTGGTATGCCCCCGGAGAGGAGGATGTTGCCGAAGTCGAACCGCGGCAGCCCGGTCACGGAGTCCAGGCCGATGGTCCCGATTAGCACGCCGATCGCGACCCCGATGATGCCGCGCCGCGGCGCGCCCCCGACCAGGAAGGCGATTGCGGTGAGCCCCAGGATGCCGAGCGCCGCGTACTCGGTCGGGCCGAGCAGGAGAGCCCACGACGCGACGATGGGAGTGACCAGGATAAGCAGGATGGTGGTGATGACCCCGCCGTAGGTGGCGGACCACAGTGAGTAGGCGAAGGCCTTGGCGGCACGGCCGGCCCGGTTCAACTGGTAACCGTCGAGGATGATCGCCGCGGAATTCGGAGACCCGGGTGTCGACACCGCGATCGCGGTGATCGAGCCGCCGTACTCTGCCGCCTGGTAGAGGGTGGTGTAGAAGATGAGCGCCTCCGCGGGGGGGAGGAAGAAGCTGAGTGGCAGCAGCAGCGCGATGCCGCTCAGGGGTCCGATGCCTGGGAGCGCACCCACCAGGATTCCGGTCACGGTTCCCGCCACCAGGCAGAGCAGCCCGATGGGCGTGAAGAGATGGGCGGCGGCCTGACCGAGGACGACTGCGAGGTTCACGCGCTCACTCTCCGGGGGTGGACCATGCCGGTCCGGGAAGGGGGACGTTGAAGACGTGCACGAAGAGGAGATACAGGCCCACCGACGCGACGGTTCCGGCGACACAGACGCCTAGTCGCATCTTTGGTTGCAGTGGTCCGGGCAGGCTCAGCCCGATGCACATGAGGATGGATGCGATGACGAAGCCGAGCACCGGCATCAGGAAGAGGTAGGCGCAGAGGATGACCGCAGTGATGGCCACCGGCAGGCGGCGCAGCCGGACCCAGGTGTTGGTGCCACGCTCAGGCCGCACCACGCCCCAGGCGCCCAGCACGATGAGCAGTATCCCGACGATCATCGGGACGAGCCACGGGCCGGCCACCGTACCGAGGTCAAAGGTGGTGCTCTCGGCGAGCACGTACACGCCGAGAGCACCGATGATGCCGGAGACGACGCGGTCGGCTGCCACGAGCGTTACTCGCTGCCTTCGCGTCCAGTTCGATGCACGTTCGTGCTTCAGCCCGCGCTCGACGGAGACGGAGAAGTGGCTGAAGACGCGGATGGGGTGGTGAGGTACTCCTTGTCCAGGGTCTCGTAGAGGGTGAGCGTCGCTTGGTCGTGCGCGACCACTCCGGCGGTGTCCAGGAAGTCGGGCAGCTGGGTGTTGGTCTTCTCGTAGTTCTTCCAGGCCGACGATGCGAACACCTTGGCGCTCGCGGCCTCCAGCTGGGAGACGATCGAGGCGGGCGTCCCCTTGGGGGCGAAGATCCCCTTGAGGCTGTAGGCGGTGATGTCGTAGCCGGAGGAGACGAAGGTCGGGGTGCCCGGGAGCGGCGAGTACGAGTCGCCGGTGGCAGCGACGGCGAGCGTCCGCAGCTGGCCTGCCTGCTGCTCCGGGAGGTAGGCGCTGGGCGTCACCAGGCCGAAGTTCACGGTGCCGTTCAGGGTGTCGGTGGCGGTCTCCGAGCCGCCCTGGGTGGAGATGTACTTGAGCTGGATGCCGGCATCCTTCTCGAGCTCCAGGTAGGCCACGTGGTTGGGACCGACGTCACCGGTGGCCGCCACCGAGAGAGAGCCCGGGTGAGCCTTGGCGTAGCTGACGAGCTGGGCCACGGTCTGGTAGGGGCTGGAGGCCGCCGTGATCAGCCCGACCGCCTCGCCGTCGAACTGGTCGATCGGCGAGATGTCGGTGAAGTTGTACGGGATGAGGTTCTGGGCGATGAGGTCGGCCATGGTCCCGTCCGCCTCGTAGAGGAGCGTGTACCCGTTGGCCGGCTGGGACATCACCTGGGCGACACCGACCGCACCGCTCGCACCCGGGTCGTCCTCGATGGCGACCGACCAGCCGAACTGCTGCTCCAGGTCGTCGCCCAGCTCACGCGCCTCGATGTCGAGGGATGAACCCGCGGTCACCGGCACCACGAGGGTGATCGGCTGGACCGGGTAGGGGATGGGGGTGGCCGTGGCGCTCGGCACGTCGGTGCTCGCGGGCAGGGCGCTGGTGCCGCAGGCGGCCAGGATCAGCCCGACCCCGACGGTCGCCGCCGTGCCGATGCCTCCCCTCCCGGGACGTGCCATCCAGCTGCGCGCTCGCAGACGATGGTGCTCGACGGCCGCATGTTTCCCCGGGTCGTCCCCCGCGCCGGTGTTGACCTCGTAGGACCCTCGTGCTGGCGAGTTGGACATGGCTCCTAGCTCCTCCGGAATGTGGGCCGTCCGGCGCGCGGCTCCTGCTGACGGGCGAAGAGAGGGCTGCTGGCCCCTCCCGGGGCGTTAACCTATCAGATTAGTAGACAATAGGGTCAAGATACCCGCCCCGAACGAGGTGGAAGGGTCCAGGCGCGGCATCACGCACCTGGGCGGCCAGCAGGTCGCGGAGGGCGGCGGGACGCCTCGCACGTCAGCTGCGCTGTGGCAGCCGGAGGCTCAGCTGCAGGTCCAGGTCTCGTTGCCGGCGACCGGCAGCTGGTCCCCGTCCTGGAGGTTGGAGAAAGTGGCCGAACCCGACCCGTTGCTGTTCACTGTGATCGAGAGGTTGGTTCCGACACCTGGTCGAATTCGTCCGTCGTCCCCTGGGAGGGGCCGCCGTCGGCGGCTAGGGGAACCTTGGTGGTCCGGTACAGCGGTCGGATCGAGGATTTCCCGCGCCGATGGCGGAACCGTTACGAGACCATCCCGGGAAAGAGGAGCAGAAATCGTTGGAATCCCAACGAAATCCAAGCAACGTGGTTAGCGTGTGCTATACAGCGCCGCTCTCCGCACAGACGCTTCTACCGAATTCGGACGCAACCGATTTCGCGCCCATGCACAGGGGGTCTGACTACGGATCAGAAGGCCGGGGGTTCAAATCCTCCTGGGCGTACCACTCCTCTTCCTTGGCGGCTGGCTGCGTTCGAGTTGGTCGGGTTGGCCGGGTCGGAGGGTTTGCGTGCGCCGA
>Ga0182027_10001700_pt1 | contig 36344 bp, 37 predicted proteins | sample 712E1DmetaG_FD_121300 | JGI IMG/M metagenome (GOLD analysis project Ga0182027, IMG submission 121300) | Permafrost microbial communities from Stordalen Mire, Sweden - 712E1D metaG (Illumina Assembly) | ecosystem: Environmental > Terrestrial > Soil > Wetlands > Permafrost | place: Sweden...
AATGACGAAGAGCCGCTCGTCGTTCGGAACTCTGATCTTCTCCTCAATCTCCATCGCCGTCCAAATGTTGGCGTTCTTGTGGCGCAGGCTGTGCATGCCGATTTCCATCGACCGAATTGCCTTCATCAAGGCCGATTCATAGCTGCGGTCGATTGACATAACCTCGCCGGTTGCCTTCATCTGAGTGCCGATCCTGCGATCAGCGGCCACGAACTTATCGAACGGCCACCTAGGAATCTTGATGACGCAGTAATCGAGCGCCGGTTCAAAGCAGGCCAGCGTCTTTTTCGTAACCGCGTTCGGAATCTCATCCAGCCTGAGGCCTACGGCGATCTTCGCGGATACGCGAGCTATCGGATACCCGGTCGCTTTCGAGGCCAGCGCCGAAGAGCGGCTGACCCTTGGGTTCACTTCTATTACGAAGTAATCAAAACTCTTAGGATCGAGCGCAAGCTGAACATTGCACCCGCCCTCGATTCCCAGAGCGCGAATTATCTTCAACGATGCCGTTCTCAGTATCTGATATTCTTTGTCGGAAAGGGTCTGGCTCGGGGCGATTACAATAGAGTCACCAGTGTGGACGCCCATCGGGTCGAAGTTTTCCATGTTACAGATGGTGATGCAGTTATCCGCCCCATCGCGCATCACTTCGTACTCGATCTCTTTCCAGCCGAGCAGACAGCGCTCCACCAAAATTTGGTGTCTCATCGAGAGCTTCAGTCCACGAGCGCCGATCTCCATAAGTTCGGCGACAGTGTTCGCGACCCCACCACCCGTACCCCCAAGAGTATACGCCGGGCGAACGATAAGCGGATAAGGCGCGATGGTTGAGACTTCTTTCAACTGGTCAATCGTCTCGATGATCCAACTATCCGGCACCGGCTCGCCGATATCGTTCATAAGCTGCCGGAAGAACTCCCTGTCCTCCGCCTTCTGGATCGCGGAAAGCGGCGTGCCGAGCATCTCGACCCCATACTTGTCCAGCACCCCGCTGGTGGCAAGCTCGGTCGCAAGGTTCAAACCCGTCTGCCCACCCAGCGTAGGGAGCAACCCGTCCGGGCGCTCGATCTCAATAACACGAGTCGCAAATTCGAGATTGAGCGGCTCGATGTAAACCTTATCCGCGATTTCCGTATCGGTCATGATGGTAGCGGGATTGGAATTGATGAGCACGACCTCTATCCCTTCCTCACGAAGTGCTCTGCAAGCCTGCGTGCCCGCGTAGTCAAATTCCGCGGCCTGCCCAATGATTATCGGCCCGCTTCCCACGACCATTACCTTGCGTATGTCTTTCCTTCTCGGCATTAAGAACTCCTAGCCTCTATCATCTCGAAATATGCTTAACAAAACGTTCGCCAATCTACCGTTGCTTCGGAAGCCTGCTACCGAAGCTGACATTTGCACATCTATATCGCGTACATCGCACTAATTTGGAAACCTGCCGTTGTTTCGGGAATCCGAATTTCCCGAAACGGCCCTCTGCAAACCGCCTCGTGGCTGGCACCCTATTTCGATCTAGCCTCTATCATCTCAAAAAACTTACTGAATAAGAACCTGCTGTCCATCGGCCCCGGCGATGCTTCCGGGTGATACTGAATCGAAAAAATCGGCAACTCCGTATGAACCAGCCCCTCAACAGTGTTATCGTTCAGATTAATCTGCGAAACCGCCGCGCCTGATCCCTTCAGCCCATCAGGATCAACCGCGTAACCATGATTCTGAGAGGTAATATAAACTCTCCCATTTATCAGATCCTTGACCGGCTGATTCCCTCCGCGATGGCCGAACTTCAGCTTGAAAACCTTGCTACCAAACGCTCGACCCAAAAGCTGATGCCCCAGACAGATGCCCATAATCGGCTTCTTGCCGATAAGCCCCTTTACGGTATCCAGCGCGTAATCCAGCACGTTCGGATCGCCGGGCCCGGGTGAAACCACTACACCATCAGGATTCGCTCTAAGAATATCCTCAGCGGGAGTATCGCAAGGGTAAACGGTCACCTTGCAACCCAAACTCGCCGCGCTGCGCATAATGTTATACTTAACCCCAAGATCGATGAGCGCGATATTGAACCGGCACTTCCCGCCCCTAGCGCCGCCCTTCCAGACGTAGGGCTTATCGGCGGAGACCAGCTTCACGAAATCGATGCTCCCGTAGTTAGGAGTATCCGTGATCTTCTTAAGCAGTTGATCTCGGTTCAATTCCGTAGAAATAGCACCCATCATAACGCCGCGCGTTCTCAGATGCTTGGTCAAAGCGCGAGTATCAATGCCCTGGATTCCCAGAACTCCATGACCTTCAAGAAAATGTTGCAAAGTCCCGGCAACCCGCCAGTTGCTCGGCACCTCACAGAGTTCCTTGATGATGAACCCGGCGACCTGCACCTTCTTCGACTCAAAATCCTGAGGCGCGACGCCGTAATTCCCGATCAACGGATACGTCAGCGTAAGAAGCTGCCCGGCAAACGACGGATCGGTCAGCATCTCCTGATAGCCGGTCATACAAGTGCTGAAAACCGCCTCGCCAAGCGTAGTCCCCTCAGCGCCAATAGACATCCCCTCATAAGTTGTCCCGTCCCCCAGGACCAGAATTGCCTTCTTCAAGATTTATCTCCCGCCAATATAGTCGGTAGTCGTCGGTCGTTCGGGAGACTATCTCCCAGAACTTTCCCTCGCCCGCCTGCGGGAGAGGGCCAGGGTGAGGGCGCTACCGTAAGAACAACATTCGCCGAACACCGTAGAGGCGGCCTGTCCCGAGCCCTGTCGAGGGGGTCTCTGTGCCCGCCCGAAAATCATTGTTACAACACCAATCTCGGTGTTTCGGGAGACTTGCTCCCAAAACCAATCACCACCACATCATGGCCGCATTCCTTGCCCCGAAGGGGCCGAAGATGTTAGCCATGGGTGAAGCGAAGCGCAACCCGTGGATACTATATCAAGCAAACATTTCCAAGCCCCGAAGGGCCGGCAGAAAGGGTCGTGTTTCGAGCGCTCTTTGGGGGCGGACGGAACCTTCCCCTCCCACCTTTCGCCAAACATCCGCGCGATCTCCCGGATGAACTTCACACGCCCGACCTATCCCCTACTCGTCACCCGACCTTCCAAAATCGTCATCCACGCCTTGCCGATTAACTTCCGACCGCCGAGCACCGTGTTTCTCCCCTTGGAGCAAAACTTCTCCGGCTCGACAACATACTCTCTCTCCAAATCAACCACGGTCACATCCGCCGACTTCCCGACCGCCAAGCTCCCGGAGTCCAGCCCAAGAATCCCCGCAGGCGCAACCGTCATCTTCTTCACGGCCTCCCCCAGCGACAAAACCCCCGGATTCACCAACTCAGTAATCACCAAGCCAACCGCCGTCTCCAGACCGACCATCCCATTCGCCGCCGCCGCGAATTCCGTTTCCTTGTCCTCGGCAGCGTGAGGCGCGTGGTCGGTCGCAATCACGTCTATCGTCCCGTCCGCAAGTCCCTCTTTGATCGCCGCCACGTCATCCGCCGTTCGGAGCGAAGGACTCATCTTCGCGTTCGTATCATAGCCGACCACCGAGTCTTCGGTGAGGCTGAAGTACTGCGGACAGGTCTCACAAGTGACCGAGATTCCGGCCTTCTTCGCGCGCCGAATAATGTCCACCGAACCCCTGGTGCTCACGTGGGCAATATGCACCCGACAGCCTGCCAGCCGCGCAAGCATGATATTTCTGGAGATGGAAATCTCCTCCACCTCGTCCGGTATCCCACGCAGCCCCAGGCGCGTCGAAAGCAGCCCTTCGTTCATCAGACCGTCATCGCAAAGCGATTTATCTTCGCAGTGGAGAATCACCGGCACATCGAACATCGTGCAATACTCCATCACGCGCCGCATGACCCCGGAACTCGCTATCGGAAACGCGTCGTCGGAGAAGGCAACCGCCCCGCCCTCGATCATGTCCCCGATCTCCGCCATCTCCTCGCCGCGCATCCCCTGGGTCAACGCGCCGATAGGCTTGATCTTCACCAGACCGACCGCTTCCCCTCGCTTGATGATGTACTCAATAATAGGTCGGGAATCAGTGAATGGGTTCGTATTCGGCATAGTCGCCACGGTCGTAAATCCGCCCGCCGCCGCCGCCTTTGAACCCGACTCGATGTCTTCCTTATACTCAAAACCCGGTTCTCGGAAGTGAACGTGCATATCGATCAGCCCAGGCATCACGACTTTCCCACTGACATCCTCGATTTGATCAGCCGAATCGATCTTCCCGATCTTCGCTATCCTGCCATCGATAATAAGCAGATCTCCCACTATATCCAAACCCTGAGATGGGTCGATTATTCTCCCGCCCTTAAGCAGTAACTGCATCGTCCGCGCCCCCTAACAACAGGTAAAGCATCGCCATGCGGACGGCCACCCCGTTCGTAACTTGCTCAATAACCACCGATTCGGCGCAATCCGCAACATCCGCCATGATCTCCACGCCCCGATTCATTGGCCCGGGATGCATGACAATCGCATCATCCTTCGCCAGCTTGAGCCGTTCCCGAGTCATGCCGTAAAGCTTCGCGTACTCTCGCACGCTTGGGAAAAGCCCCTTCTTCATCCGCTCGAGCTGAATCCGAAGGATATTCACAACATCCACGCCATCCAGCCCCTCATCGAGGTCGGTGAACACCTCCACGGGCAAATCCTTCGCCTCCGGTGGAATCAGCGTGCTCGGCCCGATGAACCGAACCTTCGCACCCATCTTCGTAAGCCCCCACATATTCGAGCGGGCGACTCGGCTGTGCAGGATGTCGCCGACTATCGCGACCGTCAGCCCTTCGAAGCGCCCCTTCTTCTCCAGAATCGTCATCATGTCGAGCAGCCCCTGGCTGGGATGTTCATGCATCCCATCGCCCGCGTTAATCACGCAAGCCGGAACCAAATCGGCGAGGAATTGGGGAGCGCCGGACGCCTGATGCCGTATGATGAACAAATCCGGCTTCATAGCTTGAATAGTAAGCGCCGTATCCTTGAGGCATTCGCCCTTGACCACCGCGCTGGTGTTTGGCGCAATGCTGGAAACATCCGCGCTCATGATCTTGGCCGCAAGCTCAAAAGAAGTCCGCGTCCGAGTGCTCGGCTCATAAAACAGCGTAACAATCGACCGCCCCCTAAGCGTGGGCACCTTCTTGATCTGCCGATTCAACACATCCTTAAAAGAGAGCGCCGTCTGAAGGATAAGCTCGATCTCCTCGACACCCATCTCCTCCAGCCCAAGTATATCTTTCCGTTTCAACCCCATATCAGCACCCTATCTACGAAAAATCCAAGCACCAGTCAATCTATCTGCCGTTGCTGCAATAGTATGTTCCCTCGCCCGCCTGCGGGAGAGGGTTAGGGTGAGGGCGCTACCTTGCCTCCACACCGCCTCTGCTTAACCCCTCATCAAGTCCTATCCCGAAACCGCCGACTCATCCCTGCTTGACAATAAGAACCTTGTCTTCCCCATCTATCTCCGAAAGCTGAACCTTCACGACTTCCTTCCGAGAAGTCGGCAAATTCTTCCCCACATAATCCGGACGAATCGGAAGCTCCCGATGCCCCCGGTCGATCAGCACCGCAAGCTGGATCGAAGCCGGACGCCCCATGTCGATCAGCGCATCCAGCGCCGACCTCACGGTTCGCCCCGTGTAAACCACCTCATCCACCAGCACCAGCGTCCGGTCATTTATATCAAAAGGAATCTCAGTCCTGCCCACGGAAGTCTGCCGGGTCTGATAATCATCACGATAGAGCGAGATATCCAGCGACCCAAACGCCACCTCTCTGCCCTCGATCTTCCCGATCATCTTCGCCAGCCGCTCCGCAATCGGCACGCCCTTGCTCCGAATCCCGATAAGCGCCAACTTCTCCGCGCCCCGATTCTTCTCGATAATCTCATGAGCAATCCGAGTAAGCGCCCGCCGAATATCCTCGGAATCCATAACCTGAGAACCCTGCTCGTTCATAGCAAACCCCACGCCCCACATACAAAAATAGCCCCCCTGCAAGCGCAAGGAGGCGTGAAAAAAGTCAACGACTCAAAAGGATAAGAATCACACGCACCCTTGTCGGCCTCGCAGGACCAACTTAAAGCGGTTCGGCTAATTTTGTAAACTATACCACCCTTTCAACCCATTGTCAAGGTAATTTTGTAACCATGCGTTCGCCATTCTGTAAGGCGACGATTGCCGAAGAGAGGCAGATTTTACAAAGACAAATATGGCGTCAGCCGGCCTTCTTTGTTAGCTGGTCTTTCAGCGCTTCTTGTAGCGCCTGGGAGAAATTCACGTTGTGTTGCTCTGCCAGCGTGTTCAGCCATCTGGGTATGGTGAGGGTTTTCTTAACCGAGGCTGACTCGATAGTATGTCGAATAAGCGACATATGCACTTCGACGAGAACAGAGCGTTTATTCGCGGCGCAATGGACATCCTTCAGCACGCTTGGTTCGGGGATAGGATCGTTATCTTGCTCCATCGCATACAGATGCAAGCCGAGAGCATCGCTTGCCATGTGCAAAGCCTCCGCATCTGAGTCCGCGCAAGAAAAACATCCTGGCAAATCCGGAAACGAGATGGATATTCGACCATCTTCATCATATTCAAACAACGCCGGATAAACGTAATAATCTTTTTTCATGCAAAACGCTCCTAAAACGGCAACGGAAGTCAGATTTCTATTCCCGCTTGCTTCAGAATGCTTTTCACTGTTCCCACCGGAATATCTTTCCTTGGATGCGGGACTGTAACCTTCCCTGGTCGGCTTGGATGTTTGAATTGAGCATGACTGCTTGTGGAATATTGATATTCCCAGCCGTGTTCTCTGAGAATCCTGATTATGTCTTTTGAAGACAGACTCTTCATAGACCAGTCTTTCCACAACCGTAATGACTAAGTATAACACGTATTATCACACGTGTCAATCTGATTTGCAAAGAGGGCCGGAAACCTTAGGTGCGCTTGTCTACTACTATGCCTTTGCTTCCACCCGTCGCGGATTTTAGGGTTCTTAGTTCTGCCAGGCGCACCAGGGGAGATATTCCTAGTTCGGCGCGCACTTGGGTGCAGATTCGGCCTTCGAGTCTTTCTATCGCCCCTACGGTGTCTCCGAGGACCTCGCCGGAGACCGCTACTTCTATTTCCAGGATGTCTTCCGAACCTTCGCGGTCGATTATCAATCGATAATACAACTCCGCGCACTCCATCTCGGCTAGAATCGCTTCAATCTGCGAGGGGTAGAAACTCACGCCCTGGACGACTATCATGTCGTCTGTTCGACCACAAACTCTGGACATCCTGGCGAGCGTTCGCCCGCAAGAACAGCGGGTGTAATCGATGGACGTCAGGTTACGTGTTCGGTATCGAATTAGCGGAAGGGCTTCCCTTGTGAGGGTCGTCAGCACCAGTTCGCCGACGCTTCCCGGTTCAAGAAGTTTGCCCGTTTTCGGATCGACAATTTCCGCCAAGAAGTGGTCTTCAAACACATGAAGACCGCACTTGTTCTCACATTCAGCGGAGATTGGCCCCCCGAGTTCACTCAGACTATAGTAATCAGTCGCCGTTATCTTCAGCCTTTTTTCGATCTCCGCCCGCACTGCTTCAGACCACGGTGCTCCTCCAAATACGCCGACCCGCAGTGAAAGCGAATGAGGGTCGACTTTCGTCTCTTCCATCTGCTCCGCAATAGACAGCGCATAAGTGGGCGTGCCGACGAGCGCGCTGATCTTGTAATCTCTCATCACGGCGACCTGCCGCTCCGGCCCGTCTTCTGAAACCGGAATCACCGACGCGCCGATGCTCTCCGCCCCATGCTGAAACCCAAAGCCCTCCGCGAACAGACCGTGACCGAAGTAAACCTGGACAACGTCATCCTTGTCTATCCCGACCGCCGAGAGCGTGCGCGCGGCCAACTCCATCCAGTTGACCAGGTCCTTCTTTGTATAACCACAAACCGTCGGGGCGTATTTCATGCCCGAGGAGGAATGAATGCGCACTACATCGCGCAGGGAGACGGCGAACATATCATACGGATAGCCATCCCGCAAGTCCTCACGCGTGGTGAAGGGGAATCGGGAAAGATCGTCGAGGCTCCTTATCTCTTCAGGAGCGATTCCCATCTGATCGAACAGCCTCTTGTAAAACGCGACGTTTTCATACGCGCGGTTGACCGTCGCCTGCAGACGCTCCAGTTGAACCTGCTGCATTTCGTCCCGTGAAAGGCACTCATATTTTTCATTCCAGATTCCCATTTGCTCGCTCCTAACGCGCATTATTCATAAACGCGGATCAATCCCAAACGTGCCGATATCCTTTTCCCAAGTATGCGCGCTGCACTTCTTTATCATTCAATAGTTCCGCCGCATTGTCTTCCAGGGTGATGCGCCCTGTCTCCAAGACGTAACCTCTATCGGCTATCCCTAGCGAAGCGCGCGCATTCTGCTCCACCAGAAGCACCGTCGTCCCCATTTCGCGGAATCGTTTGATCACTTCAAAAATCTCTTTGGCAACCAGAGGCGCAAGCCCCACGGACGGCTCATCAAGAAGGAGCATCTTCGGTTTGCTCATCAGCGCCCTTCCAATGGCCAGCATCTGCTGCTCGCCGCCGCTCAGAGTTCCGGCTCGCTGTTTCAGACGTTCAAACAACCTCGGAAATATCTGACAAACGGAATCAAAATCCGCCTTGATCTCCTCACGACTCGCAGTTCTTCTTCGATGATAAGCGCCCAGGATAAGATTGTCCGATACGGTCATCGGAGCGAAGACTTGCCGACCCTCCGGCACCTGACTGAGGCCGCGCCTGACCAATTTATCCGGCGACATGTTCAAGATCGGCTTCCCGTCAAAAACCACCTCGCCCGAAGACGCAGGCACTATCCCACACAAAGTGCTGAGTATGGTAGTCTTCCCAGCCCCGTTTGCGCCGACCAGCGCAACTATCTCCCCAGGGCTGACGTGGAAGGAAACCCCTTTCAGCGCCTGTATTCCACCATAATGCGTAACCAAACTTCTAACCCGAAGCATATTTACCTCTCGAAGGGGATCACAACTCTTCCCCCAGATATGCCAATACCACGGCCTTATCGTTTTGCACTTCCAACGGCGTGCCTTCCGCTATCTTCTTTCCCTGATCCAGAACGACAACCTCATCGGAAATATCCATTATCAAGCGCATGTCATGATCGACCACCAAGACCGCAACTCCGGATTCCTTAATCATCTGAATGAGCGTGGCGAATTCCTCTGCCTCTTTTGACGAAAGTCCCGCTGCGGGTTCGTCAAGCAAGAGCAGTGCCGGCTCACTCGCCATCGCTCTGGCGGTCTCAAGCATTCTCTGCTGCCCATATGGAAGATTAGTGGCTATTTCCAGAGCCCTGGATTCCAGCCCCACCTTCGCCAGTAGCCCCATCGCCCGCTCGAAGACTATTTTCTCATCTCGTGGAACCGGCGGCAGTCGAAGAGCGCTGTTCAAAATCCCCCCACGGCTCTTCATGTGCAGGCCGACCATTACGTTCTCCACGACCGTCATATTCCCGAAGAGATGAACGGTCTGGAATGTCCGACCGACTCCCAACGCGGCTATTTGGTAAGGCTTCCGATTGTCTATCCGCTTGCCCTTCATGCGAATAGTGCCGGACGTTGGACGATATACGCCGGAAAGCATGTTCAGCATCGTGCTCTTCCCGGCCCCATTTGGCCCGATCAAAGCCTTGATAGTGCGCGGCTTGATCGAAAAACTCACTTCGTCAACAGCGGTCAGGCCGCCGAATCTTTTCGTGACGCCAACCGCCTCTAAGATGATCTCTTCGGACATCATGACTCCTTCGCCCTGGCGGCTGAGTCTTTGGCGAACCGTCGGCGCGCGACCAGATCCACCATTGTCTTCGTCAGTCCGAGAGGCATGTAAATCAGCACAAGCATCAGAATGAGGCCGTAGACTACAACCTCACCTTCCTGGAAACCTTGCAAAGCCTGGTCGAGTATAGTGATGACGGTCGCTCCGGCAATCGAACCCCAAACGCTCGCCATTCCGCCTATCACAACTATGACCACCAGTTCAACCGAAAACCGGAAATCGAAGGGGTTTGGATTCACGAAACGCACCGAATGAGCGTACAAAGCGCCCGCCAGACCGGCGAACATCGCGCTTAGCACGAAGACTTGGACTTTATATTTCACTGTGTCTACGCCCATCGACTCAGCAGCCACTTCACTCCCATGCACTGCTCTGAGGGCTCGCCCCACCCTGGATTCAACAATGTTGTAGCTCAACCACAAGACCAGCAATGCAAATGCCCATACGAGGTAGTAGTATTGACGGTCATCCACCAGCTCGTGCCCGGCAATCGAAAACGGCGGCAGCCCCGATATCCCCGAAGTGCCCCCGGTGAGGTCGGAGTACTGGACAAAGACAATCCCGACAATCATCCCAAACCCGAGAGTCGCCATCGCCAGATAGTGGCCCTTAAGCTTCAAGATAGGCCGACCAATCACAAACGCCACAAGCCCTGACACTAAGATGGCAGCTACAAGCCCCATCCAGGGCGACCATTTCAGAGTAGTGGTCAGTATGGCAGTCGTGTAGGCTCCTATGCCGTAAAAGGCGGCATGTCCAAGCGAGACCTGACCAGTGTATCCCATAAGCAAGTTCAGACCTAGTGCAAGCATGGTGTTGATGCCGATGAATACGAGTATCCCCATGTAGTAGTCTGAACGCACAAACCTCGGCAACACGACAATCACTATTGCCAAGAGGAGAAACGGCCAAAGTACCCGTTTGGGCATAGGTGTCTTAACGCTCATCTCTAGCGCCTCCACCAATCAGACCGCTTGGCTTCACAAGAAGAATTATGAGTAGAATTATGAAAGCAATGGCATCCTTGTATGATGATGAGATCAGCCCTGCGCCAAGAGATTCGACTAAGCCAAGAATCAGACCTCCGGCAATGGCTCCGCCGCTGCTTCCCAGACCGCCCAGTATCGCCGCGCAAAACCCCTTCAGCCCCAGCATCATCCCCATATCATATGAGGCCATAGTGATAGGCGCGATTATGGCCCCTCCAACCGCCCCAATGGATGCGCTGATCGAAAAAGCCCAAACAACCATCGAATTCACGTCGATGCCAACAAGAGCTGCTCCATGCTTATTCACCGCCGACGCTCTCATCGCCTTGCCGAATATCGTTCGCTCCGAAAAGAGAAACACGGCCAGCAGCACCACGCACGTGATGCCGAGTATCCACAAGCTTTGGGGAACAATCGATGCGCCGCCGATATTGATCGAATCGCCGGCTGAAAATGCGGGGAGAGGAAGAGCGTCTTTCCCCCAGAGAATCATCGCGCACCCTTTGAAGAAAGTAGACGCGCCGATGGTCACTATTATAAGAGAAATCGGAGAGGCCTTCTTCAGCCGATGTACAGCAGACCTGCCCAGCAGCCCGCCCAGCAGACCAGTAATAAGCACCGCCAGAACGATGGCCAGCGGCATAGGAAGGTGACCCTTCCCAATCAGTGCCACCGAAATCATCGCACCAAGCATCACGAACTCGCCCTGGGCAAAATTGATGATGCCGGTTGCACTATATATGAGCGAAAAGCCGAGCGCAATAATCGCGTATATACTGCCTACAGTTATCCCGGTAAGGACATACTGCAGGATTTGATTAAAGAGTTCCAAGTGATTCCTTCAACGAATTTGAATGTGTGGAGCGTGGGGGGTATGAGAGTTTGAGTGAATTATTATTCGCCATACTCCCATACCCCAATACAATTCCGTTGCCTATTACTTCGCGATATGCCATTTACCGCCCTGGATTACCACCAAGGCAAATGCGTCTTTCGACAAACCGTTGTGATCCGCGGCGGTGAAGTTAAATACTCCGCCTATTCCTACGAAACGCTTCGTATTCTCGATCTCACTGCGAATCTTAGCCTTATTCGGGCCGACTTTCTTAAGAGCGGCCGCAACCAGGTTGATCGCGTCATACGCATGGCCGCCGAACGTGTCGGGCTGCTTGTGGTACTTAGCCTGGAAGTCCTTTGTATACTTCGCAAGCACAGCCTTCTGAGGATCGGAGGACGCTACATCGTTCATGACGATAAGCTTGCCCGCCGGGAAAACTACGCCTTCAGCAGCCTTTCCGGCTAGATCGAGGAAGGTTTGGTTGGCGATTCCATGGCTCATCAGCAGATGAGCGGTTATGCCTAGCTGTTTAACGTTCTTCGCTACAACCGCCGGCCCTGGATTCGTGCCCCAACATACGATAGCCTGCGGTCTTTTGCCCTTGATTCTGGTTAGCTGAACCGTCATATCGGTATCTTTGTCGCCAAAAGACTCTTCAGCAACTATCTGGATTTTGGCTGCTCTTCCCTGCTCGATCAACTGCTTCTTGCCACTGTCTCCAAAGGCGTTCGCAACGCTTATGATAGCAATCCTGTTTATGCCCTTTTTCTTCATATAGTCGATCAAGCGCGCCACGGCGTGGACGTCGCTCTGCGCGGTCTTGAAAACCCAAGGGTTTACCGGCTGAACGATTTTAACGCCGGCCGCGCAGGAAATGAGCGGTACTTGTGCTCTGGATACCGTGTCCAGCAGCGCAAGGCTCTCGCCTGTCTGGCTAGGGCCAACGATGGCAACCACGCCCTGGCCGATCAGATTCTTAGCCGCCAAAACGGTATCGGTTTCCTTGCTCTTTGTATCGTAGATGATGATCTTGACGGGGTGTCCGTCGATCCCGCCGGTGGCATTAATCTTTGCTTCCATCATCCGAGCGGTCTCCGCCTCCGGTGTGCCCAGCGGTGAAGCCGGCCCGGTTTCAGCAAATACCGCGCCGATCTTGTAGGGAGCCTTGGTCGCCGCTCCGTAAGCCGGCATTATCGCCGCTACCGCCAGCAGGATCATGACAACCCACAGCGCGAAACAAACTGCAATCCTAGTGTTTGCCTTACTTCTCACCTTCACTCCTCCTATATGTCATTTCATGAATGACTTATCCACAGCAATTAGTGAAATCCCTCATAACTGAGTATCACTCGGAAGCTGCTCTAAGCGTTAGTTCTACAGCGCTTGCCGAATTCCTTCTTATCGTTTGCCCGGATTCTTTCCGAACAATCGGAGATCTATAGTAGCATTCGCGGAATTTATCCCCCACATCAATATGCAAAGTAACGTGGGCATCATTTCGGAGCAGCGTAAGAGTTTACTAATATTGATAATTCACCGAGCCGGATAGCCACGGAGCAAACTGGCGGGTGGGTGGGTAAGCTTCGCGGAGTGGCTATCCGGCGGACTGCCGTAAATCTCTATCCACATTCGTGAACTCTCTCGGAGCAGCAGATATATTGACCTCCACGGTCAAACATGTTACGATTGCTCAGTTTGTTATCCCTGAATGTATGGAGGGTGGTTCTTATGATCTGGAACAAAGATGCGGAATGTATGCCACAGGAACAGCGTAAGGAATTGCAGGGGCGTCGGCTGCGGGATACGGTGAGGCGATGCTATGAGAACGTCCCTGCCTATCGGAAGAAGATGGATGCGATAGGCCTCAAGCCGGATGACATCCATTCCGCCGATGATCTGAAATACGTTCCGTTCACCACTAGAGATGACTTGCGCGACAATTACCCCTTCGGCATGTTCGCCATGCCCATGGAAGACGTAGTTCGCGTGCATTCCTCTTCGGGCACCACCGGAAAGCCGAAAGTCGTTGGATATACCCGAAACGATATCGATACTTGGGCAGAGTTGATGGCTCGGACGATCTCATCCGGCGGCGCGGGCAAGAATGATATCATTCAGAACGCCTACGGTTATGGTATGTTCACCGGCGGCCTCGGCATCCATTATGGGGCGGAAAAAATCGGCGCGACGGTTATTCCAATCTCCGGCGGCAATACTAAACGCCAGATCATGATTATGGAAGACTTCGGCAGCACGATGATCGCCTGCACGCCCTCCTACGCGCTGTACCTCGCGGACACGGCGAAGGAGATGGACATCGATATTCGAGAGCTTCCGCTCAAATACGGCATCTTCGGCGCGGAGCCGTGGACAAACAATCTTCGCAAAGAGATAGAGAACAAGACGGGCGTTCGCGCGACTGACATCTATGGCCTGAGCGAAATAATAGGCCCCGGAGTCGCCAGCGAGTGCGAGTGCCAGGATGGCCTCCATGTCTTTGACGATCATTTCATCCCCGAAATAATTGACCCGGTGACGGAAGAAGTCCTTCCGCCCGGCGTCCCCGGCGAATTAACGTTCACATCCCTCACAAAGGAAGCCTTCCCGATCTTGCGCTATCGTACCAGAGACCTTTCCGTGCTGAATGTCAGCCCCTGTCCGTGCGGACGAACGCACGTCAGGATGGGCAGGATCACGGGCCGAACCGACGATATGCTGATTATCAGAGGAGTGAACGTCTTCCCATCGCAAATCGAGTCTATACTCCTGGAAATCGAAGGCACCGAACCTCATTACCTTATAGTAGTGGACAGGATCGATTCGCTAGACGCCATGGAAGTCTGGGTGGAAGTGAGCGATCAAGTCTTTTCCGATGAAATCAAAGTCCTGGAACAACTGGAAAAGAAGATCCAGCACGAGATTCACAGCATGCTGGGAATAACGGCAGCCGTGAAATTGGTTGAGCCAAAGACTATCGAACGCAGTGAAGGTAAGGCCAAGAGAGTCGTAGACAAACGACCGAAAGAGTAGCACGACGGATCAGCTTGCCGTGAAAGCTTGCGGAGATCCTTCCTCTGAGATTGTTTGTGGGGAAAGAAAATGGGACTTGACGCAAAGCGGTATTGGATTCTAATTCTTGGGATTCTGGCGAACTTATGCCAGGGCGCGGCGTATGCATCGAGCGTGTTCGCGGCTCCATTGCTCATGCACCTGGGATGCATGAAGCTCGATACACACGGCCACTTGGGACCGGATATGACGAAATGGGGCGTGGCTTTTTCGATTAACCTCGCCATGCTGCCGGTCGGCATGCTGCTTTTTGGTAAACTGGCCGATCAACGCAGTCCTCGACTGGTTGTCTTCGTCGGTGGCCTATTGTTCGGGATGGGGATGTTCCTTTCCGGATGGGTTACGTCCATTAAGATGTTCTACGTAACATTCGGCTTGATAATGGGGCTTGGAAGCGGAGCGGCTTATGGCACGGTTGTGGCCACCACGGTCAGATGGTTTCCTGAGAGAAGAGGTTTGGCTTCCGGTTTGGCAGTTGGGGCTCTTGGGTTTGGGACTGCCCTCATAGTGCCCATCGCCGATAAACTCATGAAGGGCGCTGAGGCCTTGCTTCGCGGACGACCCATACCCACGGCACATCAAGTTGCTGAGATGATCAAGATGGGGCAGCACGTTCCGACCATACCCGTGCTCTTTACTTTCAAGGTCCTTGGAATTGCGTTTCTCGCTCTGATCTGCCTGGCGTCCATAATCATGGTGAATCCTCCGAAGGACTGGAAGCCTGCTAAAGCGGTGGTTGCAGCAGTTGCAAAGAAGGTTTCAGTTGCCGATCTGACATGGACCCAGATGCTTGGCACGGGGGAATTCTGGATATTGTTTCTGCTTTATGCATGCGGTGCGTTTTCAGGGCTGATGGTTTATAGTCAGGCGAAACAGATAGGGCTGAAAATCGTCCCCGGTGATTTGGACCCGAAGGCGGTGGCTCTTTTCGCGAGTGCGCTGGTGTCATCGCTGGGATTGGCTAACGCCTTTGGGCGGGTACTTTGGGGATTCGTCTCTGACTGGCTCGGTCGAATTCCCTCTCTCTGCCTTATGTTTCTGATAACGGCCGTAACCATGTTTCTACTGCCGAAACTCGCGCTCGATCGTTTCGCTCTCTTGCCGGCAGGATTGCTGATAGCCGCTTGTTATGGCGGTTATCTGGGAACTTTCCCGTCGATCTGCGCGGATTATTTCGGTGGAAAGAACATGCAGGTCAACTATGCATTGCTCTTCTTTGGATTCGCAGTTGCGGCGATAGCCGGTCCGACGGTTGCCGGAAAAGTGCTGCAACGAAATGGTAACTATGACCAGGCGTACCTGATAGCCGGCGCGGTAGCGGCGGCGGGAGCAATCATCTCACTGTTACTTGCTATGGTGCAATCTAAGGCAAGCAAAACGGCTTCCACGAAAGCTTAAAGTTTCAAAGAAGGCTCTGAGGAGTAGAACATATGATTTGGGATAAAGAACACGAATGTATGCCTAGAAACAAGCTGGAAGAGCTTCAGCTTGAACGCTTGAAATGGACTGTGGCACGCACTTACGACCGAGTGCCGTTCTATCGAGGCAAGATGGATGAAGCAGGGGTGCGTCCCGCCGATATCCAGTCGCTCAAGGATATCACCAAACTACCGTTCACCCTTAAGGACGACATGCGCGCGAACTACCCTTACGGGCTATTTGCCGTTCCACTGAAAGACGTGGTGAGAATCCATTCTTCATCGGGAACTACGGGCAAGCCTACGGTCGTCGGTTACACTAAAAACGATCTCGAACTTTGGGCGGAGGTCTGTGCCAGATTCATCTCCGCGGCAGGTGTGACGTCAGATGACATCGCTCAGGTGGCATTCGGTTATGGACTCTTTACCGGAGGCTTTGGGCTTCACTATGGCTTGGAGAAAGTCGGCGCATCAGTCATTCCGGCGGCTGCGGGCAACACTCCGCGCCATCTCATGATTATGCAGGACTTTGGGAGTACCGTGCTCATCTGCACGCCGTCATACGCGTTGTATCTGGGCGAGGCGGCCAAAGAGGCGGGAATCGCCGACAAGATCAAGCTCAAAACAGGACTCTTCGGCGCTGAGCCGTGGACACAGCAGATGAAACTGGAGATCGAGCAGAAACTGGGCCTCACAGCCACGGACAACTATGGATTGAGCGAGATCATTGGCCCCGGAATCTCCGGCGAATGCATAGAATCCCAGGTGGGCATGCATATTTCTGAAGATTATTTCTTCGTAGAGGTGATCGATCCGGATACTCTCCAGCCGGTCGCTCCCGGCGAGAAGGGCGAATTGGTCATCACCGCATTGACCAAAGAGGCCGTGCCCGCGATTCGGTATCGAACCCGCGATATCACCCGTCTGATCCCCGAACCGTGCATCTGTGGGCGAACTACTACCCGCATGGAGAAGGTACATGGGCGCACGGACGATATGCTCATCATTCGCGGGGTCAATGTCTTCCCTTCCCAGATCGAAAGCGTACTGCTGGAGGTCGAGGGCACCGAGCCGCATTATCTCCTCGTGCTCTATAAAGAAGGAGTCATGGACTGCCTGGAAGTTCAGGTGGAGGTCTCCGAACAAATCTTCTCCGACAAGATGAAGGAATTGCGGCAACTAGAAGAAACGATCAAGACCCGGCTACAGAACGTGTTGGGTCTCAGCATAAGGTTGAAACTGGTCGAACCAAGAACCATCGCCCGAAGTGAGGGCAAGGCAAAGAGAATAATAGATATGCGAAGCGATGGAGGCACACAATGAAAGTCAAACAACTCTCTATTTTCCTGGAGAACCAATCGGGGAGGCTTGCCGAAGTGACGGGCGCGCTCGGAACGCAGGGCATAAACATCAGAGCGCTCTCTTTAGCGGATACTTCCGGCTTTGGAATCTTGCGCCTGATCGTAAATGACATTACAAAGGCTCGCGAAATCCTTCACGAAAAGGGGTTCACCGTCCGCGAGACCGACGTCATAGCAGTCGAAATCCCAGATTCGCCGGGCGGACTGGCGAAGGTCTTGAAAGCGCTCTCAGAAACCGGGTTCAATGTGGAGTATATGTACGCGTTCGTACAGAAATCGAAAGAGAACGCGGTGGTGATATTCCGCATAGAGAGCATAGACGAAGCGATCAAAGCGCTTCAATCCAAAGGCGTAAAGATCCTCTCAGCTCAGGAAGTTTACTCGTTCTAAGAACGGACTCCCAAAGTCTTCTTCAATGGGTTCGCACTCGGAGCATTCGATTTCAAAATGCTCTGGGTACGAACCCGATACTCTTGCCATGCCAATCCTCGGCTCGAAACTTTTTTGAAAAATTCTCATTCAATGTTGACAAATCCTGCAAATCCGGGTATAAGTAAGTAACTTAATCGATAAGCACATTAAGTTTTACGGAGTTTCGTAATGGGCGAAAGAAAAAAGGATTCCGCGGCGTATGCGGAGCATTTGCTTGATTTGTTCACGGAGATTTTGCATAACGTAATAACTTTGCGCCCCTTGCGAGAGGTGGGAGCGGAGATTACGCCGGCTCTGGCTCAGTGCCTGCAATTCTTGCTTCAGCATGGAGTTTGCTCGGTACGTGATATCGCGCAAGGGTTGTCTATGACGTACTCGGCGGCAAGTCAGCTAATAGAACGATTAGTCAAAAAGGGATTGGTCACTCGTTGTGATAATGAACGAGATCGGCGACTTTCCGAAATCCGGTTGACCAGTGAAGGTCATGAGTTGGTCGAGCGGATAAGACTGCGTCGCATTGCTGGAATGTCGGGAATACTGGATAGGATGGATACGGTTTCACGCAAGGCGCTGGTGGACAACCTGGAAAGCTTCATTGCGGCGGCGATAGTGAGCGAAAAGTCGGCGTTGGAAACGTGTTCGCATTGCGGAAAAGACCATTTGGAAGAGTGCGTGGTGAACGAGATATACCACGCGGCAACCGGTACTCAGATGAAACAAACATAAGTCGTTTCCCAAGGAGGAAAAGCGATGGATAATACACAATACAGCGATAAGGTAATGGATCATTTCATGAATCCCCGGAACGTGGGCGAGATTGCCGACGCCGATGGCATAGGCAATGTCGGAAACCCCGTTTGCGGCGATATCATGCGGATGTACATCAAGGTCGATAACGGAGTCATCACGGACGCGAAGTTCAAGACCTTCGGGTGCGGCGCGGCAATCGCTACGAGCAGCATGGCGACTGAACTGATCAAAGGCAAGACTCTCGACGAGGCCCTGAAAATGAGCAATGCCGCGGTTGCAGAGGCCCTGGGAGGCCTTCCTCCCGTTAAGATGCACTGCTCGGTGCTGGCCGAAGAGGCGGTCGAATCTGCGATAGATGACTATCTGAAGAAGACCACGGGCAAAGGCCTTGATATCAAAAAAGAAAAATACATGGAATAAGGGAAGAATCGGAATAGAAAATCAATCATTGGAGGAAAATCGATGAAAGAACAAGTTGAAGCGGCATTGAACGAAATCCGGCCTGCGCTTCAGGCTGACGGTGGAGACATAGAACTTGTAGGCGTTGATGAGAACACAGGCGTTGTGCAGGTCAAGCTCGTAGGCGCATGCGCGGGCTGTCCGATGTCTCAGATGACCCTGCAGATGGGTGTCGAGCGAACGCTTAAGGCAAGAATTCCCGCAGTCACGAAAGTCGAAAATGTCTCGGGCATTCCCGTGCCTGAGGGTTGGGGCTAGACATTATGTTCGGGACTCTGAAAAGGGATTTAGCAGTCGTGAGGGAAAGAGATCCGGCTTGTCGCGGATCTTTGGAAATCATGCTCTGCTATCCCGGATTCCACATACTTTATTACCATAGAACGGCACACTGGATGTGGAAGCATGGGCTTAAGCTTCTGGCGCGCATGACTTCTCAACTGGGACGCTTCGTCACGGGAATTGAGATTCATCCGGGCGCGACCATAGGTGGCGGGTTTTTCATCGATCATGGCATGGGCGTGGTGATTGGGGAAACGGCTGAGATTGGTGAGAATGTCACGCTTTATCACGGCGTTACCTTGGGTGGAACCAGTTGGAAGAAAGAGAAGCGGCATCCGACTATTGGTGATAACGTGGTGGTAGGCGCTGGGGCGAAAATCCTTGGGCCGTTCAAGGTCGGGGAGAACAGCAAGATCGGCGCGGGGTCCGTGGTTGTCAACGAAGTCCCGCCGGATTCGGTGGTAGTCGGTGTTCCAGGCAGGGTGACTTATCGTGCCGGAAAGAGAGTGCTTGGAGAGATCGACCTCGAATCGGCTGAGTTGCCCGATCCGGTTGCCAAGGCGATAGAATGCATTCTGGACAGGATGCATCATCTGGAATATGACGTTGTTGCCCTGAAAGAGCAACTCGCTGCAAAAGCAGAAGAATCGCCGACTCAGAATCCCGATTGCAAGTTATGAATCAGGCAAAAGAGGCTCGACCTGTTTACACAAGTCGAGCCTCTTCATATTCTTGAAACCCGCGTTCAAATGCCGTCTCCGCCACTGAACCTCGCTTCATTCACCCTATTATTTCTTCATCCTGCGATATGCCATTGCCCCAATGCCGGTAAGGCCGGTCACTAACGCGGCGATACTCGAAGGCTCAGGCACTGTCGGGTAACAACTCGGCTGGGCGGCGGCAAAAGCCGTCGCGCTGCAAGCCAGCACTCCCAATACAAAGATAATGAATCCAAATTTCTTCAACATTCGCCAGTTCCCCCATTAAATGAAATATGATAAGAGTCTACATGAGCAATTATACTGCGAGAATCCAAAAACCTGCGCTAGCGAAATTGCCGGTTTTTTGCGATATTTTGCTTGAGCAGCAACCGACACGGCCAAATCCTGACAAAATAAAGACCTCAGCCGCAAGGAGTAAACGGCTGAGGTCAACTGAAGGAGGTCGGATCGGAAAGCATTAGGTTCTACACTAAACTTCTCGATTTTAGCAATGATTCGCGCTTGCTGATCATCACTTTTCAATTATTAAGACGCCTTGACCTCAGGAAATGTTTCATACTTTCGTCCTCAAGCTTTCAGTTATTTCAAAAGATGACCTATCCGAGATGTTCAAGTTTTCAGGGAACTTCTGAGACATGCCTTCCGTATTAGAAAACAGCAATGTATACAAGAGTGTGATGTAGATTTTGCTGATTTCAATACCTCCTTGCCCAAACTGAGCAGCCGGTTTTGTGTTTCAGTCCCCGGCGATCCAGTTCCGACTAAGCCCCGTGAGAACGGGGCTTTCTTTTCTCTTGATTTTGCGACATGATTTCTTGACAAATTTGAATTATTTGGTGTCGTTGGGGAACTTTGAGCGAGAGTGGGGCGTCAAAAAATTCAACTGCACATCTTTTACGGTGTTCAGCACCGGGGGCGAGAGATGATTTCAAATGGCTAACGCCAGCGGGGGGTTGACATCTGTTTCTCGCCTCCGGAGAAAATAACTCATGACATATGTCATGAGTTATTTTGGTTTTTGGCCCATCACATCGGCTTTGGAGTGCTTCTGAGCGGAGACACCCGCGTCTATGAACCCATAGATGTACAAAAGCAACATCAGAAACCCGAAAACCAGTACCGTGGGATTTGTGTATTGAAACAGATCAGGCAGTGTGCTCACTCTGGCGAGTGGAGTCGGGAAGAGCGCCCATACGATGACGAACAGGACAAATCCTCCAAACACCACCCCGGCTTTGATAAATTCGTGATTATACAGTTGTCCAAGTCCTGGTATTGTAGCACAAATCAACGCAGTAGTAGGATTGCGACTGGTGTCGACGTACTTATGTGGATTTGCCAGCATATCCATGGCAAGCTGCTTCTCGTGCTCTATCTCCCCGAGGCTCAACACGAGTTTAGCGTATTTCTTCTCTATAGCCGCGTTGTCCGGTGCAAGTTCCAGAGCCGTTCGAGCTTCTACCAGAGCTTCGCCCAGTTTCCCGCGTTCCTGAAGTATGTCCACTAGTAATTCGTGAACAGGCAAGAACTTTGGCGCAAGCTCGAGGGCCTTTCGGCAGGTATCTTCGGCATCAACCCAGCGTTTTTGTATTCGCTGAAGATTTGCCAGCGCCATGAGCCTGTTCAATTCTCTATCTTGCTCTTGTGAAAGTCCCTGCATACGTTCACCTCGCCTGCCGGCTAAATGCTACCCACCCTCGTGGCCTATCGTCTCGATCTCCTGGGGAGAGAGAAGCGGCGGACTGCCTTTTTCAGCCCCGGACCAATATGCTTCCAGCCTGTAATACTCTCGTTGTTCCGGGGAAAGAATGTGAACCACAACATCTCCGTAATCAAGCAGTATCCACACGCCCTCTTCATACCCGGCTATCCGCTTGTTCTTCACGCCCGCGTCTGCCAGCTTTTCGATTGCGGCATCCGCGAGAGAGCGAATATGGATCTTTGATGTTCCACTGGCGATTACAAAGAACTCACTCATGACGGTTCTCTCGCGCACATCAAGAACAGCGGGGTCTACCGCCTTCTTTTCTTCAAGCGCGGACATGACTAACGCGGATTTCTGTTCGGATGCCATTGTTTTTTTGGGACTCAAAAGTTTTGCTCCTTCTTTGTGAGCAGGGCGCAATCCCTGCCAATGATTACGGTGACATCAGCCACGGCCTTGGGCGTCGGCTTGATGGTTATTTTCGCCGGATATACGAGATTCGCAATTTGATCTACGTTCTTCAGATCCTTTTTACGACTAATCACTTGAGTGGTGGAATATTCGAATGACTTTGCGTTCCCGATTGTTACGACTTCGAAGCCGTTCTTTTTCAGGGAAGCCGCAACTGTCTCCGCGGCCCCGGTCGTACCGCTGCCGTTCAGCACTTCCACTTTTGGAAGACCAGGAATGACCTTTGAATAGAACAAATCCTGCACAATCGTCGCGGTCTTCTCCGGATCTACGACCCAGAAGCTTCCATCGCCGATGTGGTTCGGCAAGCCGGGCAATGTAGCCGTCTTCGCGTGCGCTAAATCGAGTTGGCCGGACAGTTTCGCTAGCTCGATCAAATCTTTAACACTGAGATCAGTATCTATATTACTCTTAACGGAAGCGATAATTCTTGGAAGTTTGATCCAGTTGAACGGCATTTTGATTCTTTTTACCATTGCCTTCATGAAGGTCTGCTGGCGTCCCACCCTCCAAATGTCTCCCATAGCATCGTGACGGAAGCGTACATACTCCATCGCCTTCTCGCCGTTCATGTGCTGCTTGCCTTTTTTCAAGTTGATATATAGCCCACCCCAGTGGTCAGTGTAGTGCATGTCCTTCTCGACATCTATGTCCACGCCGCCCACGATATCCACAGTTTTCCTGAAGCCGTGAAGATTCGTCTCTACGTAATAATCCGGCTTAACGCCGACGAGATTTGCAACTGATTCTTCGGAAAGGGCTGCTCCTCCGACCTTGAATGCCGTGTTTATCTTACGCGTCTTTCCATCGATCTCGATGGCGGTATCCCGAGGAATCGATAGAATCGAAACCTTCTTAGCATCCAAGTCAAAAGAGGCAAGCATTATGGTGTCTGAAAGTCCGCGCTCTGCCTTCTTACTTCTTACGGTCGAGTCATCCTCCCCAAGCATCAGGATACGCACAACCTTCTTTCCTTCAAACGGAGGCGAAAATATCTCGTGCATATTCTGGCCGATGCTCTTGCCGGGAGTATAATAAACACCCAGCATCGTGCCGAGACCGGCAGCCGTGATGAGCACGATTACAACAATTATTATCCACCAAATCCGGCCCATGCCGCGTATGTCATTGAGAAAAGATGTAATTTTCATAGTTCGTAAAGTCGGTTTTTCCGTATGTACGTTTCCACTGAATCGGTCACCAGATACCGAATTGACTCTCCTGACGCTACCCGCTGCCTGATTGCCGTGGACGAGATTTCGATTGTGTTCGTCGGCAGCATATCCATGACCGCCGCGAACCTGGCAGGAAGCTTCTGCTCCAAGTCCGACACGCTGAACCCTTCACGCGGCGCAACCAAGAACCGCGCCAGATCGGGAAGGCTTTGCGCTTCGTGCCAATTCACGATGTCCAGCGCCTCATCCGCTCCGATTATGAAATGAACCGATGTATCCGGTCCATATATAGCTAATAGTTCGCGTATTGTATCTACAGAGTATGATAGTCCTGCGCGATCTATTTCTATGCGAGAAACCTCGAAATTCGGGTTGTCCGCAGTGCTGAGCAGGGTCATGGCATATCGATGCTCCGGGTTGGACACAGCGTATGTCGCCTTGTGCGGCGGCTGACCCGAAGGTATAAAGAGCACCTTGTCCAACTTGAACGCCTTGCGGGCTTCCTCCGCCATAATCAGATGCGCCCAGTGAATAGGATCAAACGTCCCGCCCATTACTCCCAAACGAAGCATCTACGTACTCCATCATTTCTTTCCAAGACAATCCAAACTCGGAGGCTTCTGTCTACTGATTCTGCAATAGTCTGTTCCCTCGCCCGCTTGCGGGAGAGGGTAGGGTGAGGGCGTCCCCGCAACTTCTTCATACAACTTCGTTGTTTCGGGAATCCCTATTTCCCGAAACGGCCCTCTGCAACGCCATATTATCTCTATGGATGATTTCGTCGAAATCTTTATAGCCGAGTATCCTCTGGATTTCCGAGCTTTTCTCGCCCTTCAGCTTCTCGATTTCACCGGCACTATAGTTTACGAATCCTCGGGCAAATTGGTTTCCGTCAGCATCCATCAATTTGACCATATCTCCGCTGGAGAAGCTTCCTATCACATCCGTGATCCCGGCGGCGAGCAAGCTCTTTCCATGCTCGCAAATCATCGTCTTCGCGCCTTCGTTTACCTTTATCCCGCCTCTGGGAGCCGCGCCGAAGGCGATCCATCGTTTGCGTCCGCATAGTCGGCGCGTCTTCTGGCTTTCAAACACGGTTCCGACTTGCTTCCCGGCGACTATATCCGCGATGACGTTCTCTCTGCGGCCATTCGCGATTATCATGGTAACGCCGCAATCCATAGCAATCGCGGCGGCATCTATCTTGGTGCGCATTCCGCCAGTGCCGCAATCGCTGCCTGCACCACCCGCGATGGAACGTATCCGATCATCTATTTTCTTGACAACTGGGATAATACTTGCCGAAGCGCTTCCCGGATGGCCATCGTAAAGTCCATCGATATCCGAAAGGAGAATCAGGAGATCGGCTTCGAGGTTTGAAGCGACAAGGGCAGCCAGGGTATCGTTGTCGCCGACGCGTATTTCATCTACGGCGACGGTATCGTTTTCATTGAGAATGGGGACTATGCCGTGCCTGAATAGCTCCAACATGGTGTTGCGGGCGTTTATATAACGCTTGCGGTCGCGGAAATCTTCTCTCGTAAGGAGCACCTGCCCCACTGTTATGCCGTGTCCGGCGAAGGCTTGCAGGTACATCTGCATCAAGCGGCCTTGCCCGACGGCGGCTGCGGCTTGCTTCTCAGGAATGGTCGCCGGGCGATGGGAGAGGCCCATTATCTCCGCACCGGCGTGTATTGCGCCCGATGTTACTACCAGCACATCGGCGCCGACTTTTCGCAACCCGTGGATCTGACCCGCCAGAAAATCAAGGAAGCCCAGATCAATTCGTCCGGTTCCTCCGACGAGGGTGCTCGTTCCGACTTTGATTACGATTCGCTTGTAGAGCATGATTAATCCAATTCTACTTTATACTCATCCGCGTAGTCAAACTCGATGGAACCTATTCGTACCGTGTCGCCATCTTCAACGCCTGCTTCTCTTAACGCCTTGAGTACCCCCGCTCTATCCAATTTGCGATGCAGGCGTCTTAGAGATTCGTCGGTCGTTATGTTGCTCATTGCAACCATGCGCTGGATGCCTTTTCCTTCGACGCTGAATTCATGCTCATCAACTTTCTTGACCTCAAAACTTTTCGTATCCAGCATATTTGGCGTAATCCGTACCACTTCCCGCGTGTCCACCTGAGTAGGGATAATCATATCCAGCTTCTCCAACTCATTGCTGAGGAAGTAGATCAGTGGTTTGACTCCTTCTCCAGTAGCAGCGGAGATGAGAAACACCTTGAATCCGCGTTTTTCGTACTCGGGAGCGAGTTGCTCAGCGATTTCTCGCCCACCGGAAATGTCTATCTTATTGAACACAATGACCTGCGGCAGAGCGGCCAGAGATGAACTATGCAATTGTAACTCGCGGTTGATAACGTCAAAATCGCCCGCTGGATCTCTGTCCGTAAATCCTGAGACATCTATGATATGTACTAGAAGTCGCGTTCGTTCCACGTGACGCAAAAACTGATCGCCTAGACCCGCCCCGGAATGCGCGCCTTCTATCAGCCCGGGAATATCGGCCATGACGAAGGATTTCTCCTCATCGACCCGCACTACTCCAAGGTTGGGCACTAGCGTGGTGAACGGATAATCCGCGATTTTTGGTCTTGCCGCCGAGACTTGCGCAATGAGGGTCGATTTTCCGACATTCGGAAAACCGATCAGCCCGACATCCGCCAGAAGTTTCAGTTCAAGCCTGAGATGAAATTCTTCGCCCGGCTCACCGTTTTCCGCGTATCTGGGCGCTTGGCGCGTGGATGTTGCAAATCTAGCGTTTCCATGCCCTCCTCGCCCGCCTTTGGCGATAACAAACTGTCGGCCTTCTTCAACTAAATCCGCAATCAGTTCGCCTGAGTCGTTATCGTAAACCTGGGTGCCGACCGGCACTTTCAAGACGAGATTCTCGCCGCTTGCCCCGGTCATATCGTTGCTGCCGCCATCCGCGCCGCGCTGCGCGCCATAATTCCGTTTATATCGGTAGTCAATCAGCGTAGTCAGGCGCGGTTCGACGGAAAGGATAACGTCGCCGCCGTGCCCACCATCGCCGCCGTTCGGCCCGCCCCTGGGGATAAATTTCTCGCGCCGAAAAGCGATCACGCCGTTTCCGCCATCCCCGGCCTTGATATTTACTTGTACTTCATCTATAAACATTTAACTATCCTTGCCGGTGTCCGTGCCCCCAAAAAGCTAAGGGCTCGATCATCGTAATGATAATCGAGCCCGAAAAGAATTCCTAAGATGATCGTAGATCGAGCCAAACTCTATACGTCGGCTGTTAAGCTGACTGAGTCGGATAAACGCTGACCTTGCGCATGACCTTCTTGTTGCCTTCGAACTTGACGAATCCGTCAATCAAAGAAAAAAGCGTATCGTCATTTCCTCTGCCTACGTTCTTACCGGGATGAAGCGGGGTGCCGCGCTGCCGAACCAATATGCTTCCGGCCTTAACTTTTTCCCCTGCGAATTCCTTCACGCCTAAGCGCTGAGGGTTACTATCTCTTCCGTTACGGGAGCTTCCGACTCCTTTTTTATGCGCCATTTAATCCACCTCCGTCAAGACTATTGACCGATAAACGATCAATACTTGATCTTTTCAATCAAAACTTGCGTGAACGGCTGACGATGACCATATCGTCGATGCTCGTTCTTCTTTTTGTACGTAAAGCCAATGATCTTCTTGCCCATACCCTGCTTGACTACCTTGCCGGTAACCTGTGCATCGGGAACTAAGGGCGAGCCGATGATCGGGCCATTCTCGCCGCTGACAAACAAGACGTCGCTAAGAACGACTTCTCCGCCGGCGGGAATGTCCAGCTTCTCAATCTCAATGGTATCATTCTCTCGGACGGTATACTGTTTCCCGCCTGTTTTTAAAATTGCATACATAACTGCGCGCGTTCCTTTCGAGCGATATCTTAGGAATGTCTAGCCCGAATCATTCCGCTAGCATCGGAATAATTCGGGCTAGACACGACAAACTCAACTTACAAGCATATTCCCAACCGGAGTATGTTACCACACCCAGGCCACGTTTGTCAAGATTTTTTCAACATAGAAACACAGGCGAATCTGGCAGGGCAGCTTTTGCATTATGACGATACGCATACATATGCGGATCAAAATTGCTGATCGACAGTGGCATCTTCTTCACCGAAATAGTATCATTTGGATGCCCGATACTAAACCGGCATAGATGAAAGAAGCGGAACAGAGCATGTCTCGATCAGATGCGAACCTTTTCGCACAATAGAACAGCAGGTCAATTATAAATATACACGTCCCTACAGACAAAACCTGTTATTATGCAAAAGCCCTGGAATCTGGAAGTTCAAAAGTGTGGGAACCTACATCTGCTGGGTATCAAGAAAAAGGAGTAGCTATGACGGCAAGCGATGGGTAGATATCGACTTGACCATTAGTCGGGTTACTTCTCGCATCCGTTAGTTTGAACAAACAGGGGGAACGGGCAGTTGTTGCAGGTTTCTATTGGCGGAGACCCTGCGGTAGTTTTCACGTCGATTTCCAAATATCACTCTCTTGCTCTTCAAGGAAGCTCTATCTGCCGACAGATGTTAACAGAGAGGTCGGTTGTTATTTCGGGGCTACCAACTTCTCTTTCCTGCCTCTGGTACCAATCAAAAAACTTGAGAGACAAAGAAGGATTTTTTGAGATAGCCGTCGAAACATTCTTCGGAAAACTATCCGCGAAAGCGAGGGGTCATTAAATGAATTACAGAAAACTTCTTATTCATGGCGGGATTATTTCCGTATTCTGTCTTTGTGCGACGGCTGTTATGGCCGGTGAAATCCAATTGCTTGGAATCAGACTCGGAAGTCCCGCTATTAAGATCTTGAAGGCTTATGGCAATCCAACTGAGATGAGAGTCGGTGGCGCCGCAGCGGCGGCGGGTGGAGGCGTTCGAGCAGCCGCCGGGCCTGCTGCAGGCTTGGGGCGTGGGGTGCCCTCCCTAGACAGAGAGGACCGCGCGGGTCGACAGGCAGCCAATCCGGTTTCAGCCGCAACTCCAGCCGCTGGAAACACTGCCGCGGCGGCAAGTACGCCCGCAGGAGCAGCCGTGACCTATGTTTACAGGTTTTCAAACAACCGATCAGCCGAATTCTATCTAAATCCCGACGGCATCTGCACTCAGATCGCCATTTATGGAGCCGTATGGCCCGGACAAAAGACAAACACGGGCATAGCCCTCGGAACCGTATATAAGGATATCATAGCAAAATGCGGCTATCCTGAGACTCACATACAGCAGGGAATTCAAATGACCCTAAGATACGTGAAGAGCGATCGAGTAGTATACACCCTGGTCGGCAATACCGTAGTGGGAATTAACATCGCGTTGCAATAAGATGCAGCTAAGTCGGTAGAGGGGTTGTTCCGGGTGGCTGGATCTCGAGACGCAATCGAAGAAATACGAAATCGGCTTGGTGTAGTAGATGTCCTTTCTGAGTATGTGACGCTTCAGAAGGCGGGGAAGGGCTATAAAGGACTCTGTCCGTTTCATTCGGAGAAGACTCCTTCCTTTACGGTAAGCGCGGAATTCGGGACTTGGCACTGTTTCGGCTGTGGGGAACATGGGGATATCTTCTCTTTTCTAATGAAACTGGAGAGACTCTCCTTCCCGGAGGCACTGGAACGACTGGCAAAACGCGCGGGGGTTGAGCTGGATCAAACGGAAAGTCATGGGCCCAGCCGCAAAGAGCAACTGTATGCCATCAATTCCGCCGCCGCCGCGTATTATATCGAGCAGTTGGCGCGAACTCCCGTTGCCATGGAATACCTGCGTAATCGCGGGCTGGCGGATCAGACAATAAGTCAATTCAGGCTAGGCTATGCCGCTCCCGATTGGGAGGGATTCGTTCAGCATCTGACCAAGAAGGGCTTGAATCTGGAAGACGCCGCGGAATTGGGGCTGGTTCGGCGGAATGATCGCGGCGGATATTACAATTGGTTTAGACACAGGATAATATTTCCGATCTTTGACATTCAGGAGCGCGTAATCGCGTTTGGCGGCAGGGCTTTTACGGATGACCAGCCGAAGTATCTGAATTCTCCGGATACGCCCGTATTCAACAAGACGAGATCATTATATGGGCTGAACTTCGCTCGAAAGAGTATTTCGGACGAAGGAGGAGCAGTAATCGTCGAAGGTTACATGGATTTGGTCACCGCGCATCAGGCCGGTTTCTTGAATTGCGTGGCAACGCTCGGAACTGCGCTCACTTCGGAGCATATAAAAATTCTGGAGCGCTATACAAACAAGATGGTGTTGGCCTACGACGCAGACTCCGCCGGGATGAAGGCTGCCCTTCGCGGAGCCGCGATGTTCGAAGAAGCCGAATGCGATGTCAGAATCGCAAGACTGCCGGGAGGCGACGATCCCGACAGCCTGATACGCAATGGCAAATCAGCGGATTTCGTCGCCGCGATCACGGGCGCGCTGCCGATTGTCGATTACAAGTTGGCGGTGCTTCAAGAGAGGCACGATCTCTCCGGCCCGGAAGGACGTAGCGCCCTTCTAAAAGATGCTGTTCGTGTGCTGGTTGGAGTGACTACCCACACGGAACGCGAGCGTCATATCAAGTTGCTGGCTCGATTTCATCCGAATTTCGAGACGGGGACTACCAGGGCTGAAGATCATATTAGGAAAGATGTTGAAGCTCTGATTCGGCAAAAAATGCCGCAAGGCTCAAGATTTGCTTCAAACAGAGTGGAAATCAAAATAGGCACCGCCAGAGAGAAAGCGGAAAAGGCGGTTCTCTCAGTAATTCTAAAAGGCGAAGGAACGGACGAGATATTCGAATCTCTCACGCCTGATAATTTCTCCGACGAAATCAGACGGAGCGCGGCGACAATATTATTCGAGAGGTTTTCCGCCGACAAGGGAATAAATCTACCGGAGATACTTGAAACAGTCGATCCTGACGTAGGGCGGTTCATGAGCGAGATGGCAATGCGCGAAAGCGAGCCGATCACTCCTCAGGTACTTGAGGAGTATATTTCGCTCATAAAGAACTCGAAACTGAAAAAAGCGCGAACATCTGATGTGATCGCGTCGTATATGAAAGATGGAACAAACGCAAAAGAGATAGATCCTAGCAGGTGGCCTCTTGGACGAACAGCGGAAGAGTACGAAGAATTTCTTCGGAAATCCGGAAGGAAACCAGGGCCGGATAATAATGGACTAACCGAATCATAAAGGTATGATTCGAGTTTAGAGGGGTATAGGTTAAGAGTGACTATTGAAGAAATAAGAGAACAGGAAGAAGTACGCAAGCTTTTTGAAGAAGGCAAACGAAAAGGCGTGCTGACATACGACGAGATCAATGATACGCTCAGCCAGCAGGAAGACTTGGACGCCGAGCAGATCGACGATCTTTTGCAGACATTCGCCGACGAAGGCATACAGATAGTCTACAAAGTAAAAGATTCGGACCTCATCGAAGAAGTCCCGACCGTGGAAGGATTGCCTGCGCGTGATCCCGATGGCCGCGAGGAAGAACTTGTGGCAATCGAGGGACTCCCAATCGATGACAGCGTCAGAATGTGGCTGCGCGAGATCGGCAAGACTCCACTCCTTACAATGAAAGAAGAAGTGTCGCTTGCTAAAATTATAGAAGCTGGTCTGGGAAAAACGCCGGAAGCGCAGCTTGCGAAAGAGAAATTGATCCAGGCGAACCTGAGACTAGTGGTCAGCATCGCCAAACGATACAGCGGACGAGGAATGTCCTTCCCGGATTTGATCCAAGAGGGGAACATCGGTCTCATTCGCGCGGTGGAGAAGTTCGACTACACCAAGGGCTACAAGTTCAGCACATATGCAACCTGGTGGATACGTCAGGCGATAACCCGAGCAATCGCGGATCAGGGCCGAACGATCAGAATTCCGGTACACATGGTCGAAACCATTAACCGATTGATTAAGACCTCGAGCCATCTTCTCCAGGAACTCGGGCGCGAGCCGACCCTCGATGAATTGGCGAAAGAGTTGGAATTGCCGGTCGAGCGCGTCAGCGAGATCATACGCATAGCGCCGGAACCGCTTTCCCTGGAAACGCCTATAGGCGAGGAAGAAGATAGCCACCTGGCTGATTTCATCCAGGACCAGGAAACAGTTTCCCCGGACGATGCCGCTTCCTATCAGTTACTCCGCGAACGAATCGTAGAAGTGCTTTCGGAGCTTTCGCCGAGAGAGCGCGATGTCCTGAGAATGAGATTCGGCCTGGATGATGGGTATCCGAGGACTCTTGAAGAAGTCGGACGCCATTTCCAGGTGACTCGTGAACGCATTCGCCAGATAGAGGCAAAAGCAATCAAGAAACTTCGTCACGCCAAGCGTCGGAAGAAGCTGGAAGAATATCTGACCTAGCGTTGGCTTCCGCATTGATCTGTATCCGAATTATTCACCTGGTGGATAATTCGGATAGCCCCTAGCCCGCATTATCCAAGCAGAGGTTGCTTCGGTAGCCTGCTGCCGGAGCGTCCTTCCTAGCTTTAGCGAAGGAGGGAGCGCATTCGCTATATGAATAATCCGGATTATTTCCCCGAAGAAGGAGACTCCATTGGCAGACAAGTTTAATCTATCGCGGTTGGTACGCACGGTATCCTCCGAGATATACGTTATTTGGGAAGGCGACAAGCGAATCGGGCAGTTGCACCTGCATTTCGCCCATTACACTATTCACGTGACGGTGATGCTGGAGACGGATATTTCGCTCACGGAAGAGGAAGAGTTGCTGGCGCAAGTCGACGAGGATATTGTTTCCTCATACCTGCCGACTTTCGAACGCGAAGAGATGTTGGTCACGATTTTCCGAGGAGAAGAGATAAGCGCCTTCAGCTACTCCCCGCCAGGCATCGACGAACTTGACGAGGACGAGGAATAGGCCTCTCAGGTCTATTCTTCGTCTTTCGGCTTTCCAAGTTTGACGGGTGTCTCTCGACGTTCGGCCAATCGAAATACTACTATCAAGCATTCCAACGCCACTCTCAGAATGATCACATAAAAGAGAAACACGAATGGAGATGTGGATAGATTATACATCCCCACCCACTTAGACACCGCAAAACCATCAGCGGTCCTGATGAAAAACGCGCAGATGAAGGCCGCAACAATCCCCAGGACGTAAAGAAATCGAATGATCTTCGGCGTGATCAGGTTCTCAAAAGAGAAATCGGCAAGCGATTTTAGGAACTCTTCGACTTGATTCATTTCAACTCCTCCGCTCTGGACGATGCCAATCATCGGAACGAATGTATGTAGCACCTCATTATATCCGCTTTTCGTCTCGGTTTGTCAAGGCGTTATATTGACAAACATCGCCCTGGGAAGATATCATGCAAGTAATAAGCAAGCATTTAACAATTCCGCACGCATCCGTATCCTAAATATATCGCATCCTCGGGTGACGAGCGACGGGCGGCTAATAATTATGAAGATACTTCTCCTGCATCCCCCAACTAAAGAAGAGTTGCCTCCAGCCTACTGGTCTGAAAGCCTTGGGATAGGATACCTCGCGGCCGTTTTGAGGCAGGATGGTCAAGATGTCGAGATATTGGACGCTCAGCTTTCGGGCTTGCGAACGCAGGCAACCATCGACGCGTTACTCCAGCGCGAGTTTGACTGCCTGGGGATAACGGCCACCCACGAGCATCTTCCGGTTCTCCTGGCCATCGTCAAAGCAGTCCGTAAGCAGCGCAAAGACGCCATAATTACTGCCGGTGGGTACCTCCCGACCCTCAGTTCCGAAGAGCTTCTTCGCGCCTGCCCGGGATTGGACTTCATAGTTCGCGGCGAAGGCGAGCGACCTGCGGTGGACGTTTTCGGCAGGATCAAGCGAGGCGAAGATTGGCGCGCCGCCGCCGGGATCGCCTACATGAAAGACGGCAACCTGGTAATGAACCCCATGCCTCCGGTTGTCGAAGACTTGGACACCCTTCCTTTCCCTGCCCGCGATGCCTTGCGCGCCACCGACCGACCCGTCTGGGCCAGGATCGCTGGAAGTCGAGGGTGCTACCGCGCCTGCTCATTCTGCTGCTCGAAGAGCTTCTACAGCCTCTCCGGCGCAAAAGCCCCACGCCTCCGAAGCGTGACGAACATCGTGGACGAACTGGAATTCGTGATCTCCACAACCGGCAAAAAACAATTCCGATTCATCGACGATGATTTCATCGGCCCCATGAAACAGGCTCGCGAACGCATACCTCAATTCGTAGAAGAACTGAAAAAGCGCAAGCTGGACATATCCTTCGCAATTGAATGTCGGGCCGACGAGGTTGACGAAGAGCTATTTCTACAGCTAAAAGAGGTCGGCCTCAAAGAGATATTCATCGGCATAGAATCCGCCGTGCAGAGACAGCTCGACACCTACAACAAGCGCGTCACCGTCGAGCAGAACAAACAGGCCATCGACACCGTGCGGAAATGCGGGATAGCGCTACGCTCGGGATTTATCGTTTTTGATCCATACGTGACCATTCCCGAGGTGCTGGAAAACGTCCAATTCATGCAGGAGACAGGGATCGCGGAAGAATCGAACAAGATAGTCCCAGTTTCTTTTGTCACGGCCGTCAAGCTATATCCCGGCGTTCCACTGATCGAGACCCTGGGAAAAGACGGCCTCCTCAAGCGCAAGGGCATGGAATACCACTACACTTTCAAATATCCATCAACCAGAGTACTTGCCGCCATTCTGCGCCTCTCTGGCGGCATCCGCGAACGCCTGAGCAGTTTGCGAAAACCGGGCCACGCGAAATAATAGAATAATTCCCAAGTGCTTACCAAGCTAACAATGGGTATAAGTGCCAAAATACGAACGATTAATTTGGGGGGGATATGAATCCAATAACCTGGGACTTGAGCGATCTCTATTCGGGAATGAACGATCCTAAAATCGCGGAAACGCTGGACAATCAGATACGAAAAGCGGAGGATTTCGGAGCCAGATTCCGAGACAAAATAGACACCCCGGAACTTACCGCCGAACTTCTCCTCAGCGCAATAGTCGAATACGAAGAGATACTGCAGGAATCGGACAAACCGCTAAACTATGCATCCCTCCTTTTCGCTGCCGATACCAGCGATCCCGAACGAGGCGCTTTCATGCAGAAAATGCAGGAACGCACTACCAATGTCTCCGTGCGTCTTCTCTTCTTTGAACTGGATATCATGGGCATTCCGGACGCCAAACTGACCGAACTTCTGAAGCGTCCCACACTCGCCAAGTATCATCATTTCATCTGGGCCACGCGTCTTTTGCGAGATTATCGTCTTTCGGAACCTGAAGAGAAAGTGCTGGAAGAAAAGGCTAACACCGGACGGAGAGCTTTCGTCAGGCTGTTTGAAGAGACAATCTCAAACATCTCGTTTAGCCTTGAGAGAGACGGCAAAATAGAGACCTTCACTCCACCGGAAATCCTGGCACTGCTCAGGGATCCGAACCGGGATATCCGCAAGAAAGCCGCCGCCAGTCTTACGGAAGGCTTGGTCTCGAACGGGAGAACCCTGACATTCATATTCAACACTCTCTTGCAGGATAAAGCCACCGACGACCGCCTCCGAGATCATGCCTACGCCGAAGAGTCGCGGCATCTCTCAAACCAATTAGATAGAGAAACCGTCGAACTCGTTGTTCGGACCGCCACAGATAACTATCCTCTGGTCGCAAGATACTACAACCTGAAGAGAGAAATTCTCGGTTATGACAAACTGACCCACTATGACAGATACGCCCCTCTCTTTGAAACGCGGGAACAAGTGCCGTTTGAACACGGAAAAGAGATCGTTCTCAGCGCATTCGGAAAATTCAGCCCCACCATCGGAGAAATAGCAGGCAAGTTCTTCGAGAATCGATGGATCGACGCGGAGGTGCGTAACGGCAAGCAAGGTGGAGCTTTTTGCTCTTATGTCACGGCCGACCTGCATCCATACGTCTTCTTGAGCTACCTGAACCGCATGGAAGATGTGATGACGCTCGGGCACGAATTGGGCCACGGAGTTCACGCCTATATCGCGCGACCTCATGGATACTTGAATTTCAGTTCCGTGCTGCCGCTGGCTGAACTTGCCAGTACATTCGGCGAAATGCTGGTCTTCGAATCACTGCAAGCCGAAAGCAGCAGAGCGAGCAAACTCGCTCTGTACGCGGAGAAAATCGAGGGCATGTTCGCCACGATCTTCCGTCAGTCGGCTATGTTCCGCTTTGAACAGGGGATACACGCCCATCGAAGACAGAACGGCGAACTTACCACCGAAGAATACGGAGCAATCTGGCAGGAAGTCCAGCAGGAGATGTTCGGCAATTCAGTCGAACTGGGAGAGGAACACCGCTTCTGGTGGATGTACATATCCCATTTCATAGGTGCTCCCTTCTACGTGTACGCCTACACATTCGGAGAACTGCTAGTCCTGGCGCTTTACGCAATGTATAAGAAAGAAGGAGAGGCGTTCGTGCCTCGATACATCGAACTCCTGAAGGTCGGAGGATCCATGTCCCCCGCGGACACCCTGGGCCAAGTAGGCATAGACATCCACGACCCGAATTTCTGGCAAGGCGGAATGACTGTGCTGGCAGGGTTCATCGACAGATTCGAAGAGTTGTACAAAGCCGGATGATAGTCGCCGATCGTTATATCGCCAACCAAGCCGCGAATGCCGTTATTTCAGTGATTTGCGGGTAAATAGGATTGCAATCGCTCTAAAATGGGTAACTAGCTCATTGAGCGGATACATATGCCCCAAAGGGAAAAGCGCCCCATATTCATTCGCCTCTGAGTGGAAAAGTTTTTCTTTCGCGCTAA
>Ga0182027_10001702_pt1 | contig 36281 bp, 28 predicted proteins | sample 712E1DmetaG_FD_121300 | JGI IMG/M metagenome (GOLD analysis project Ga0182027, IMG submission 121300) | Permafrost microbial communities from Stordalen Mire, Sweden - 712E1D metaG (Illumina Assembly) | ecosystem: Environmental > Terrestrial > Soil > Wetlands > Permafrost | place: Sweden...
ATCAGACTCACTGTTCTCCAGACACTGAGTAGTAAAAAGAAGCTTCCCAACCTGGCTGATTCGTAATTGATCACAAAATCAGCAGGTTATGGGGTTTTACAAAAAAGATCAATGTTAATAAAGTGTTGAAAACCCCGAAAGAAATGTTTACAATTACATCTTTCACCACCGGTAGCAGAAGGGCATAAATAGTAAATTTGAAACTCAAAATAACTCGATAACTGAAAAACGATGGGAAGGATTATAGCTATAGCAAATCAGAAGGGTGGGGTAGGGAAGACAACAACAGCAATAAATCTGGCGGCCAGTCTTGCCGCTCTGGAAAAGAAGGTGCTGATCGTTGATGGAGACCCTCAGGCAAATGCAACTTCCGGTATTGGAATCGACACACGGCAGATACGATGCACAATATATGATTGTCTGATTGACGGGAAAGAACCGAGGGACGCTTTGCTCAAATGTGAAGTTGAGAACCTTTCTATAATTCCCTCAAATATTGACCTCGTTGGTGCAGAGATTGAAATGCTGGACAGACATGAAAGGGAAAAAATTCTTAAAGAGGTACTTAAAAAAATCGAAGCAGACTACGATTATATACTAATTGACTGCTCTCCCTCCCTGGGCCTTCTTACAGTTAATGCCCTTACAGCTTCACATTCTGTAATAATACCGGTTCAGTGTGAGTATTTTGCCCTGGAAGGACTGGGTAAACTTCTTAATACAATAAAAATTATTCAGAATAATCTTAATCCTGAACTTGAGATTGAGGGTTTCCTTCTTACGATGTATGATGCTCGTCTCAGATTATCAAATCAGGTTGCTGATGAGGTCAATAAGCATTTTCAGGAAATGGTTTTTAAGACTATAATCCAGAGAAATGTTAAGCTCTCGGAAGCACCTAGCTTTGGTCAGCCGGCTATTCTGTATGATGCCGATTCAAGAGGTACTGTCAACTATCTTAACCTGGCCAAGGAGCTGATTGAGAAACAGGAAACAAGAGTTAAACAGTAATTATAAGGCTTTTCAATTACCGGAAACAAGATGAATATGACAAAGAAAAATGCGTTGGGAAGAGGTCTTGGTGCATTGATAGACGGTGTGGAGAAAGAGGTCCTTGAGAAAAAAGTTGAAGCAAACCTTGATATCTCTGTCGATTCAATTGAGGCTAACCCTTTTCAACCAAGGACAAGCTTTGATGAACAGGCACTTGAAGAACTTTCAACTTCAATTAATAAGCTTGGTATTGTACAACCGCTTACAGTACGTGAGATTGGTGCAGGCCGGTACCAGCTCATTGCCGGGGAAAGAAGACTAAGGGCTGCACGTCTGGCAGGACTTACTCATGTACCAGCCTATATCAGAACTGCAGATGATCAGGCAATGCTCGAACTGGCGCTCGTTGAAAACATTCAGCGTGAAGATCTTGATGCTGTGGAGGTTGCAATTAGCTTCCAGCGGCTGATAGAGGAGTGTAAACTCACCCAGGAACAATTAAGTGACAGGGTGGGCAAACAGAGATCAACAGTAGCAAATTATCTGCGCCTGCTGAAACTGCCTGCCGAAATACAGCTCGGCATTAAGAATAAACACCTTATGATGGGGCATGCCCGGACACTCGTCAATATTGAAGATCCGAAAAAGCAGATCAATGTTTATTATAAAATCATCGATGGCGAACTGTCTGTACGTCAGGCAGAAGAGCTTGTCAGGCAATTACAATCTGAAAAGAGCAAAGACCCGGGGAAGATTGAAAAAAAGAGAAAATTAAATGATGATTTCACTCAGCTTTCTGATCATCTTAACAAGATATTTTCAGCCAAAGTAAACTTCAGAATAAATGAAAAGGGTAAGGGTAAAATCGTGATCCCATTTGAAAACCCCGATGAGATGGAACGCATTTTAGGAGTATTTGACCGCCTGAACTCCTGAAAATAATTATCTTTATCGCGCCGTTATACTGGTTTTAGAATAGAAAGACCGGTAATTTTTTATTTTGAAGACTTTTCACAAAATACTGATTATACTTATCCTGCAGTTGCTTTGCGTTCAGCAGAACATATTTGCGCAGGATACTCTCGTTGTTACCGAACCGGTTAAGCACAAGTTCAAACCTGAGACGCTTAAAGCAACAATGATGGCTGTTTCATTCCCCGGCCTGGGGCAGATTTACAACAGAAAATACTGGAAAATCCCGGTAGTTTATATTGGTTTCGGTGCTCTTATTTATAGCGCAGGCTTCAATGGAAAGAATTATAACTTGTATATGAAAGCTTATCAGGATTTTACAGATAATATAAAAGTAACAAACAGCTACCTTAAAGTAATCCCAAGTTCTGTCCAACAATCAACATACGATGCTGTTGTGTATCCAAATTCTTATATTCCATCAAATTATTCGTATTATAAGGATGCAATGCTCCAAATGGTTGACTATTACAAGAGATATCGGGATCTTTCTTATATTGGCATCGCAGGATGGTATCTCTTTTCGGTACTTGATGCAAATGTTGATGCCAGTCTTTATAACTATGATATAAGTAATAATCTTAATATTACACTCGCTCCTGTGCAGATGACTTTACCCGGTGGATTCATAGGAGCAGGACTAAGCGTGGACTTAAAAGTAAACTTTTAAACTAATTATTTAACTATGAGATTTAAAGCAATACTGATAATTTTCTTCCTGGCAGTTTTAAAAGCGAATGCAGCATCTGATGTAGACACTATAATTATTAAATCGGACAATAGTAGTGAAAGAATTGCTCGTGATCTTGATAGCCTGGTAAATACATGGTATGTAAAAATAGCTATCAAAAATAATCTTGGTGAATATCAGGGCGACACCATTGGATTGCAATGTCCTGATTCAGTCTACATTAAAAGACTAAGTAAGATTAATTCAATAATAAGTCTGCCTTTTAATAATATCATCCGGAATCACATCGAGGTCTATACTATCAGACAAAGAGAAAAATTCAGCGCAGTACTTGGATTGAAAGATTATTATTTCCCGATGATTGAAGATGTGTTCGATTCTTATGGTCTTCCAGCAGAATTTAAATACATGGCAGTGATTGAATCCGCCTTAAATCCTAATGCTGTTAACAGGCGCTCCGGGGCAGCAGGTATGTGGCAGTTCATGTACAGTACAGGAAGAATGTACGGACTTACAATTAACTCTGTTGTTGATGAACGGAAAGATCCGGTAAAAGCAACCCATGCAGCTGCAAGATATATTAAGGACCTTTATGAGATATATAAAGACTGGGTGCTGGTTATTGCAGCATACGACTGCGGTCCGGGAAATGTAAATAAAGCAATTAAAAGATCTGGTAATAAAAAGGATTACTGGGAAATATATTACAGACTCCCGAAGGAAACCAGGGGATATATTCCTCAGTATATTGCTGCAGCTTATGCGGTTAACTACTATGCTGAACATAACATTCAACCATTGCCACTGAATATTCCTGTTGCTACTGATACTATAATGGTTAATAAAGATATTCATCTCGCACAGATCTCAGAAGTAATGGGTATTCCTTTAGGGGAGCTTCAGGCACTTAATCCTCAATACCGTACCGGCCTTGTTCCAGGATCTTCAAAACCTCAAACTCTTACTCTGCCAATGAACCATCTCGGAGATTTCATTGATTTGAATGACACCATAAGGCAATATAAATCAGATGTTTACTTAAGTAAAACAACGCGGATAGCCGATCCAACCCGCTCTTCTTATATAAAAACAAATATTAAAGGCAAAACCAAATTAATTTATACCGTCAAGGATGGAGATAACATTGGTTTCATCTGCGAATGGTACAGGGTTGGGCTATCGGATCTCAGGAACTGGAATAATATTTACCGCAACAATATAAGGGTTGGTCAGAAACTGGTAGTTTATGTTGATCCTTCAAAATCTGAGTATTATTCGAAGATAAATACAATGGAGTTTGCTGATAAACAGGCATTAGTCGGAAAAACAACAGTATCCAATTCCCAGCCTTTGGCAACAACTTCTGGACCCGGGGAAATTGAAGGAGAGTATATCATATATACAGTTCGTAAAGGAGATTCAATATGGGATATTGTTAAGATGTTTGATAATGTAACTACCACACAGGTACTGGCATTGAATAATATATCTGATCCGGGTAAGATAAAGGTTGGGCAGAGGCTGAAGATCAAGAAAAAGAGCTGATTCTTTTTTAATATATGCGCCCTTTAAGGTCATTCCTGTTATTACTGATCTTTCTGGCCTGTTTTACCGGTCTTCATTATATAATTCATTCAAATCAACTTTTCCCTTCAATTTATGAATTTATTCCGTCTGATCTTATAAGTAATTCAATATCAGAAAATAGGAATAATGACAATATATTCAAAGAGCCGGCAGATAGCATTAAATTAATCTCTGCTGACAGCACCAGATCCTCCGTTTCGTTACCTCCCATTCCTGAAAGGCTACCAGACTATCCCTTCCAAAGATTTCTTGATTCTCTAAGATATTCAAAGGGACAGGTAAGGATCATTTATTATGGTGATTCACAGATTGAAGGCGACCGTATTACTTCCTATCTGCGTAATACCTTAAGAAAAGAACGGGGAGGAACAGGCCCCGGATTGTTTTTGCCTCTTATGCCGGTAATGTACACTAAATCAGTCTGGATAAGGTCATCCTCAAATTGGGGAAGGTACAATTATCTATCTTATAAAGCAGGGGAGATATCACACAGGAACCTTGGTCCATTCATGGCAATTTGCCGGTATTTGCCTGAAGGGGAAACAACATCAACTCCTGAAAAAGCATTTGTAAGGATCAGACCATCAAAAGTTGCTGACAGCTCATCTGCTGAATACGATATTCTGCGGATATTTTATGGGAACACACCGGGTATTGTGCATATTGTAGTTAAAGCAGATGATAATGAACTATTTACAGATACTCTAACGAAGGGCACAGGTTTTAATGAGATCAAATGCCCCTTGTACGGGAAAAGAGATATCGAGATAGAATTTGAAGGAAGGGTAAGTCCTGATATCTATGGTATTAGTATTGAAAGTGAAACCGGAGTTGTTGTCGACAACATACCTCAGCGAGGAAGTGCAGGGCTGGAATTTACCATGGTGGACAGGGATAACCTCAGAGAGTCATATAAAAAACTATCCCCCGACCTGTTTATTCTGCAATATGGTCTGAACATTGTAAAGAATGTAAAAGACAATTATTTATATTATCAGAAAGGATTGGTCCGGCAGATTTCACTACTTAGGGAGATTTCACCTTTAACTCCCATATTAATTGTTGGTGTTACAGATATGGCATTAAATGAGGGTGATAGCATTAAATCATACAGTAATATTCCTGCAATAATTGATGCGCAGAAACGAGCCACCCTGAAAACTGATGTAACTTTCTGGAATTCATACGGGGCTATGGGAGGAAAATCCTCAATTATTAAGTGGGCAGAAAAGAAACCTCCTTTGGCCCAGAAAGACTTCATTCATTTTACCTATACCGGTGCAGATACTCTTTCAGAAATGCTTGCATCTTCCTTATTTGTTATTCGGGAGATTGATACTGCCAGACCGGCAACAACTAATTTATTGCCGGTCAAAGTCCCAATAGCTCCCATGGTAGTAATTGATGAGCCCCAGAGACGAGATGGAAAAGTAAGCCTAATTAAATCTCTTTTATTTTCATTATTAAGTTTTAATCCCGATAAACAATTTGTCTTTACATCAGCAGCCTTCTGGATATTCTTTCTTTTTGTACTTGCAGGATATAGCCTTGTATATAAAAAAATACGGATCAGGAATGTATACTTGTTTTTGGTAAGCCTTTTCTTTTACTATAAAGCCGGTGGTCTGTTCTTATTCATCCTGATATTTGTAACAGTAATTGATTATAGCTGCGGTTTTTTGATATATAAATCGAAGAGAGGAGCTGCGAGGAAATTTTTTGTACTCTTAAGCATAATCTCAAATCTTGGACTTCTTGGTTATTTTAAATATACAGGTTTTATTATCAACATAATAAACGAGTTATTTGGTACCCGGTTCAGAGTTTATGACCTGCTTTCAACTTTTTCAAATTCAATTCTCGGAACACATTTCGATATAAGCTATATAATTCTTCCTGTTGGTATTTCCTTTTTTACTTTTCAGTCACTCAGCTATACAATTGATGTTTACCGGAAAAAAATGAAACCTGTCAGGAATATTATTGATTTTGGTTTTTATGTATCATTCTTTCCTCACCTGGTTGCCGGACCAATTGTACGAGCGTCTGTTTTTATTCCCCAGATTTATCAGGAATTCAGGCTTTCAAAGCATGAATTCAGCCATGCTCTTTACATGATTTCCAAGGGTTTAATAAAAAAAATAATCATCTCCAATTTCATAGCACTTAATCTGGTTGACCGTGTTTTTGATGCCCCGTCAATCTATTCCGGGTTTGAGAATCTACTTGCAATATACGGATATGGATTGCAGATATACTGTGATTTTTCGGGTTACACAGATATTACCATAGGTGTCGCATTGATTCTTGGATTCAGATTGCCTGTAAACTTTAACTCACCCTACAAGGCCAAAAGCATTACAGATTTCTGGAAAAGGTGGCATATATCTCTGTCTCAATGGCTTCGTGACTATCTTTATATCTCATTAGGAGGAAACAGGAAGGGAAAGATCCGTACCTATTTCAACCTGATGATAACTATGCTTCTTGGCGGATTATGGCACGGCGCTTCATTAAAGTTTGTTATCTGGGGAGGGCTGCATGGCATTGGGCTGGTAATTAATAAGATATGGGATTCAATCTTTAAAAGTCATCTAAGGACAAGATGGATTGGACGAGTAATTGGTGTTTTTATAACTTTTCAATTTGTAAGTTTTTGCTGGATCTTCTTCAGAGCATCCGATTTAGATAGCGTGAAGATTATGTTAAAACAGATATTTGAAAATTTTTCTCCGGGATCATATATGACTGTTCTCCCGGCATATAGCAGTGCCTTACTATTGATGTCTGTGGCCTATATAATCCATTTTCTGCCTGAAAAAACCAAGGAGTCGTACAGGGGATTGTTTATAAAAATTCCACTGGTTGCTCAGCTTGCAGTTGTTATGGCCGTGGCAATTCTGCTATTTCAGATGAGGACAACGGAGGTAATGCCGTTTATTTATTTCAGGTTTTAGAATACTACAGATAAGTATTCTGGTCGTTTTCTCCTTTTACAAACGGTGCAATAGAACGGCTGTAAATGCCTTGTACATACGCGATTGCCATACCATAGTTGGTAACAGGCACTCCGGCTTTAATTGCTGACTGAAGCCTGTTATGAAGTTGTTTTCTTGTTATCATGCAGCCACCGCACTGGATTACAAGCGCGTAATCAGTTATAGGTCTGGACAGGGCATCAAGTCCTGCCACAACATCATATTCAATTTTTTTGCCTGTAAAACTGTTTATCCACCGGGGAATTTTAGTTCTTCCAATGTCATCGCAGGAGACATGATGTGTACATGATTCAAGAAGAAGTACCCTGTCACCGTCTTTTAATTCAGATATTTTCGGAGTGCCTTTAAGATAATTATCAAAATCACCTTTGAACCTGGCAAGCATGATACTGAAACTGGTGAGAGGGATATCTTTAGGAATGGACGCATCAGCTTTGACAAATACCTGTGAATCGGTAATTGCCAGAGCCGGTTTTATCCTGGTTTTTTTCAGGAAAGCATCAACCTCCCTTTCTTTTAAGACAATAGCAATGGCCTCATTGTCAAGAATATCCCTTATTGCCTGCATCTGAGGCAGGATGAGACGACCGGCAGGGGCTTCAATATCGATAGGTGTGATAAGAATTACAATATCACCATAGCTGATTAGATCGCCAAGCAAAGTCGGAGTTTTATTTGAGTATTCAGGAATTGTGTTCCTGATGAGAGTTATAAGCTCCTCATAATTTCGTTTATCGACTGATGAAAATTCAAAGAGCGAAGTTCCTGTAATTGAAGATATCTTATTTTTAAATTCAACTGTTGGCTCCTGAATATCAGATTTACTGTGTATTACAATATAAGGGATATCGTGTTCGCCAAATTTATTAATAAGTTCATCTTCATATTTTCCCCATGAATTATCAGTCACAACAAGAAGAGCCAGGTCGATAATTTCCAGAGTTCCAACAGTCCGGTCAACTCTTTTCTGTCCAAGGTCACCGGAGTCATCTATACCTGCAGTATCTACAAGGATTACTGGGCCAAAATCTGTGATTTCAAAAGATTTTTTGACAGGGTCGGTAGTTGTTCCGGCATGGTTGGATACTATGGCAATTTCCTGACCAGCCAGGCAGTTGATCAGGCTGCTTTTGCCATTGTTACGACGGCCATAAATGCCAATATGAGGTTTTGATTCTCGCCCTTTGGTAATCATTCTGCGGAAATTTGCTGCAAAATTAGCAAATTTTTATCAGAGTACTTTCAGATCTATTTTACAGATCATCCAAAGAAAAACCTAATTTTAAAAGATTCCCCGGTTCAAGAATTGATTTAAGTTTAGTTTCATTAATCAATTTCAGGATGCTGTTAGCATCAAAGATGTTAATCTTCTTATCTTTCATCAATCCGGCGAGTTCAGCTGCCTTGTGATATCCTATATAAGGACTCAAAGCTGTCGTAACTGATGGACTGTTTATAACAGCTTCATAACCGGCTGTTTCGTTAATTATTAGTCCTGTGAACAGATTGTTTAATAAAGTAACATTGCATGAGATAAGCAGATTAATGCTTTCAATAACGGAAGATCCGATAACAGGAAGATAAGCATTCAGTTCCAGGGTACCCTGCCCGCTGAGCGAAGAGATGAGAACATCGTTGGAGTATATTTTATGAGCCGCTGAGATTACAAATTCGGAAATTACAGGATTAATTTTCCCCGGCATAATTGAACTACCTACCTGACGATCAGGTATTGAGAGAGTTTTTTCACCAGTTAGGTTCGAAGCCAGAAGACGCAGGTCTGAAGACATCTTTTCCAGATTGACAGCATGCGCTTTTAAGGTTGCATGGATCTCTACCCATTTATCCATATTGGATGTTGCATCTGAGAGGTTTTCACTGTGTGCAAGTGGCAGTCCGGTAAGGTTTCTTAATTCAGGGACAACTTCCATGATGAAAAACCTGGGAATGGATAATCCTGTACCAATAGCCCCTCCACCAAGATTAACCTGTTTGATCCTTTCAAAGCATTTTGATACTCTCCACCAGTCGCGTGAAAGTGCTTCATTGTAGGTACTGAAAAGAATGCCGAATGAAGAAGGTACAGCTGCCTGCATCTGGGTATATCCCGGACGAAGCTTCTCACGGTTTTTCTTCTCAAATTCTTCTACCTTCTGCCGGAGAAGGTTAATTTTTTCTTCAAGTGATTGCAAAAGTATCATTACTGCAACAGTAAGAGCTGTTGGAATTACATCATTAGTCGACTGATAAATATTTGCGTGTTCAAGGGGATCAATAATATTGTATTCACCGCACTTATGTCCATTTTTCAGAAGTGCTGAATTAGTGATTATCTCGTTGATATTCATATTAATACTTGTCCCGGCACCTCCCTGGACAGCAGGAATAATAAAATGATCAAAATGGATACCATCAGACACTCCTTTAGCAGCGGAACTAAGTGCATCCAGAATATCGTCATTTATTATTTTAAAAGGCAGGTTTTTCCCGAGTTTGCTCTCAGCAGCTGTCCGGAATTTTCTATAGGTGTTGTAACAAGCCAGTTTTGTGATGCCAACTGATTTGTACCATTCCACAGGAAAAGGAGAATTCCCGGGAAAATTTTCTCTGGCTCGTTCCGAATGAATGCCATATAAAGCTTCGGATGGTATCTGCTTCTGGCCAAGACTGTCTTTTTCAATCCTGTGCATAGGGTTATATGTTACTGCCGGAAACAGGTTTAGCATAAGCAAGCACATCATTCCCGGTGATTTCAGCAGGGCAGAGGATGATCAGTCTTTCAATAACATTTCTGAACTCCCTTATATTCCCCGTCCATTGGATTTTTTGCAGTTCCAGGATAGCATCCTTTTTAACTATCCTCTTACTCATTCCGTATTCGTTGCAGATCAATGTATTAAAGTATTCTGCCAGGAGAGGAATGTCATCTTCCCTTTCATTGAGGGTAGGAACATGAATAAGAATAACACTGAGTCTGTGATACAAATCTTCACGGAATCCATTATTTTCGATCTCTCTTTTAATGTTTTTATTTGTTGCCGTAATTACCCGGACGTTAACATGAATATCTTTATCTGAACCTACCCTGCTGATCTTGTTCTCCTGGAGAGCTCTCAGTACTTTTGCCTGTGCTGAGAGGCTCATATCTCCTATCTCATCGAGGAAAAGGGTTCCTCCGTTTGCCTGTTCAAATTTACCAATCCTCTGCTTGATGGCTGATGTGAATGAGCCTTTTTCATGACCAAAAAGTTCACTTTCAATAAGTTCTGATGGGATAGCTGCACAATTGACCTCAATAAAAGGACCTTTTGCCCTGCTGCTTTTTTCGTGTATCTGATGGGCAACCAGTTCTTTACCTGTTCCATTGGCTCCTGTGATAAGCACTCTTGCTTCAGTAGGAGCAACCCTCTCGATCATACTTCTGACCTTTTCAATAGCCTCCGACTCACCAACAATCTCATACATCTTGCTTACCTTGTTTTTAAGGACCTGAGTCTGTGTGATAAGTGTCGATTTATCCATTGCATTGCGGATCGTAATGAGAAGCCTGTTAAGATCAAGCGGCTTTTCAAGAAAATCGTATGCTCCCTTTTTTATTGATTCAACTGCTGTGTCGATATTGCCATGTCCTGAGATCATAATCACTGGTGTATCAGATGAAGTCTCCGATATTTTACCAAGGACTTCGATACCATCCATCTTAGCCATCTTGATGTCGCAGAGAACTATATCGTATGAATTGGCGGAAAACATTTCAAGTCCTTTTGGTCCGTCTTCTGCAAGGTCAACTTCATGTTTCTCATATTCCAGAACCTCTTTCAAGGTATTCCGGATTGCCCTTTCATCATCTATGACTAATATTTTAGACATTTACTTTTGTCTTTTATCTTTTAGCCGCTATACATCAGCCATTTCCACATCTCTTTCCAGGAGGTTTTCTTTCCATACATAAGGATGCCGGTTCTGTAAACTTTTGCCGCCATCCAGACAAATGCCCCAAAGGTTATCAGCATTAATACCATTGAAATTGCTATCTGCCAGTATGGAACGCCAAACGGAATTCGTGCCATCATTACAATGGGAGAGGTAAGCGGGATCATTGAGCACCAGAATGAGAGCGAGCTTTCAGGATTTTGCATTGTGCCCATAGCCACCATCAGTCCAAGAATTATAGGTATGGTAACAGGTAGCATAAATTGTTGCGTCTCTGTTTCGTTATCAACCGCGGAACCAATTGCGGCGAACACTGAGGCATACAGAAGATAGCCGGTTATAAAGTAAAAGATAAAGCAGATTATTATTAAACCCCATGGCTGATTCATTGCACTGTCGAACATCTTAGAGAATTCGGCAAGCTGAGGCGACATTTCTGCAGCCTGGGTCGTTCCGGCAACCTGCTGATTCCCCGACATTAAATTCTGCGGCATCGATTGTGAGATTTCTGGAATACCTGATTTCGGGAGGATAATTGTTTTAAGAACCCCAACAATTCCAACAGTGAGAAAAATCCAGATCAGGAATTGTGTAAGTCCAACCAGTGCAATGCCAATTATTTTTCCCATCATCAGCTGTATAGGTTTTACTGAGGATATTATGACCTCAACAACCCTGCTTGTTTTTTCCTCTATTACACCTCTCATGACCTGAGCACCAAAAATGAAAACCAGCATGTACATCAGGAATCCGAGTAAATAGGCAAGTGCCATTGCTATCCCAGTGCTGGTACCTTTTTCTACCCCAGATTCATCGAGCTTTTTTGTCTGAACAGATATGTTTGTCTCGACGTTTTTCATTATGTCATCAAGATTTTCAATCTTGTACGCTAATAACTTTTGCCGTTCAATTTCCTTTTTAAGAGAGTTTTCAATATATTGCAGGAGGCCAATTGGTGGTTGTTTGCTTGAGATAATATAAACAGCATTTGGTGTATTTACCAGTTCAGGAGAAATATACAGAATCCCATAATATCCCGACTTTTCAAAGGTTTTTTTAAGGTCCTCTACTTTAGTGTTTTCAAGGTAAACAAATTCGGCATCCTTTGTATTTTTAATAACTCCTTTAAAAAGATCAGAGTTATCTTCGATTACTGCAATCTTTTTAAATTCACCACCCTGGTTCATCATCAGGAGAGTGGGTACAATAATTATGGCTGCCATGAGAACTGGTGCAAGAATAGTCATTATTATGAATGATTTTTTTCTTACCCTGGTTACATATTCTCTTTTAATAATTACGGATATCTTGTTCATAACAGGAAGGTTTCGATTTTAATTGCAGGTATTAATTACGGGCTTCAACTACCCTTATAAAAATCTCATTCATTGATGGGAGCGCCGGGTTAAAAGATATAATATTGCCCGATTTAATAGCAGTTTGCAGGATATCATTTGTATTTATATCACTGGTAGTCTTTAGTCTGAAAATACTTTTATTATTATCTTTCTGCTGTTTCAGAATGTTATAATGACCATTCCCCTCAATTTTCACATCACCTTCAAATACAAGATCATATTCGTTTGCAGCCCACTTACTGCGGATCTCATTTACACTCCCTTCAAGAATTGTTTTAGCTTTATCAATGAGAGTTATATTATCGCAAAGTTCCTCGACAGATTCCATATTGTGTGTTGAAAAAATAATAGTAGCTCCTCTTTCCCTAAGGAACAAGATTTCATTTTTTACAATTTTCGTATTCAGTGGATCAAATCCTGTGAATGGTTCATCAAAAATCAGAAGTTTGGGTTCGTGAAGCACTGTTGTCACAAACTGAACCTTCTGCTGCATCCCTTTTGAAAGTTCTTCGACTTTTTTGCCCCACCAGTCAATAATATCAAGTTTTTTAAACCAGTATTTTAGTCTTTTCATTGCTTCAGCTTTTGAAAGTCCCTTAAGCTGTGCAAAATACAGAGCCTGTTCGCCTACCTTCATTTTTTTATATAAGCCTCTTTCTTCAGGCAGATAGCCTATAAACTGTACATCCTCAGGCATTAGCTTTTTGCCATTAAGGAATAACTCACCGGTATCTGGTCCTGTTATCTGATTTATGATCCTGATGAGTGTAGTTTTTCCGGCACCATTTGGACCCAGGAGTCCGTAAATGCATTGTTCCGGAACCGAAATACTTACATTATCGAGTGCCAGCTGGTTGCCGTATTGTTTTGTGACATTTTTTGCTTCAAAAAGTGCCATGAGGAATTATTAATAAAATTTTTAAAATAGATGTAAATATAAATAAACTCTGTGAAACTCTACTCTTTGATAAGAACAAGTTATTTTGCTCTGTGGCCCTCTGTGATTCCTCTTTGACCTACTCGAAGTACCCTTTCATCCTGTCGAAAAAACCTTTATCGTTTTTGTCAGGATCGGGTGTGAAAGAGTTAGAATCTTTAAACTTCTCAAAGATCTTTGACTCATCCTTATTAATGTTTTTTGGTATCCAGACATTTACATTAACAAGCAGATCGCCACGGCCATACCCATTGACTTCAGGCAATCCTTTTCCGCGTAAACGCAGGATTTTTCCTGGTTGAGTACCCGGTTCAATTTTTATTTTTACGTTATTATCGACAGTTGGCACTTCAACATGTGTACCGAGCACTGCATCGGGAATACTTATAAACAGATTATATATCAGATCGTTACCTTCTCTTATCAGTTCCGGATGTTCTTCTTCATCGATTACCACCAGGAGGTCGCCATTCACGCCACCTCTCCTGGGGGCGTTTCCTTTACCACCAACAGTCATCTGCATTCCTTTCCCTACACCGGCCGGAATATTGATTTTGATAATATCTTCTTTCTGAATGACCCCTTCACCATAACAAGTGGTACATTTTTTCGTGATAGTTTTACCCTCGCCGCCACATGAAGGGCAGACCGAAGTAGTCTGCATCTGACCAAGCATAGTGTTTGTCAGTCGGGTAACATGCCCTGAACCGTGACAGGTTGTACAGGTTGATAAGCTTGAGGCGTTGGCAGCTCCGGTACCTCCGCATGAGTCGCATGTATCGTATTTATTGACTTTGATTTTCTTTTCTGCTCCGGCTGCAATTTCCTGCAGTGTGAGCTTAACCTTCACTCTGAGATTACTTCCCTTGTTCACCTTGCGTCCGCGTCTGCTGCCCCCGAACCCGCCAAAACCACCAAATGCATCTCCGAAAATATCACCAAATGATGAGAATATATCATCCATAGTCATTCCCTGACCTGAGAAGCCACCCCCATTGTTACCCATTCCGGCATGGCCATAACGATCATATCGGTTTTTTTTCTCATCATTACTTAAAACTTCATAAGCTTCAGCAGCCTCCTTGAAGTTTTCTTCTGATTTCTTATCACCGGGATTCTTGTCAGGGTGATACTTCAAAGCCTGTTTCCTGTATGCCTTTTTTATTTCATCCTTTGTGGCCTCTTTTGATATTCCAAGCACTTCATAATAATCTCTTTTTCCCATCCCTTTTGATTTTTATTTTATTCAGCCACTATTCCTTTTTCGGACTGAGATTTAGATCTTATTCACCTACAACAACTTTCGCAAACCTTAATACTTTATCCTGTAAATAATAACCCTTTAGTAATACATCAACCACTTTCCCTTTTTTGTCAGCTTCCTCTACAGGTACTTTTGCAACAGCTTCATGCAGATCAACATTAAAATTACTGTTAAGGGATTCAATTTCTTTTATTCCATTCTGTTTAAGAAAGTCACTGAACTTCCCGTATATGATATCAATTCCGTCTTTCAATGCAACTCTATCAGTCGTTGAATCCATATGTTTTAAAGCTCTTTCAAAATCGTCCATAATTGGAAGCATACCTAGAAGCAGGTTTTCACCGGCATATCTTGACAGGTACATTTTTTCACGCAAAGTTCTTTTTCTGTAATTGTCAAATTCGGCTGAAAGACGAATATACTTATCCTGCATCTCTGCCAGTTTTTCTTCAGCAACTTTCATCTCAGGGACCACTTTGTCAGAAGCAGTGGTTTCACCCTCTAAACCATCAGATGCATATTCTGTTGATCCGTTGGAATCGGAATTCTCAGATTCTTCCTCGTTATATTTAACGGGATTAGCAGTATTTTCTTTATTTTCAGAAGATTTGTAAATATTATTATGTCTCACATCTACATGGTTTTTCATCTTCTTTTTCATCATCACACACAGTATTTCAGTTTTATATCATTATTTAACAAAATGCCTGCCAAGCCTTCCCGATTGACAATTTGGCAGTGAAATTATAATTAAGAGACTAAGGGACTAAGAGACTAAGGGACAAAAAGATGTCTCTAAGTCTCTTAGTCTCTAGGTCTCTTTGTCCCTAAGTCATTGTTATGGTACTCGTTGAATATCCGCACCCAGTGCATTCAGCCGTTTATCAATATTCTGATAGCCCCGGTCGATTTGTTCAATATTATGGATAACGCTTTTACCGTCTGCAGAAAGAGCAGCAATAAGCAGGGCTACTCCTGCCCTGATATCAGGCGACGACATTACTGTACCTTTTAACCTGATCATTTTGTCTTGTCCGATTACGGTAGCTCTGTGCGGATCACAGAGAATTATCTGGGCTCCCATATCAATCAGTTTATCAACAAAGAAGAGACGGCTTTCGAACATTTTCTGATGGATAAGAACAGCACCTTTTGCCTGGGTTGCCGTTACAAGGAATACACTGAGTAAATCGGGAGTCAGTCCCGGCCAGATAGCATCCGATATGGTCATAATAGAACCATCTATAAAAGTCTCTATTTCATAATGTTTTTGACTTGGTATAAAAATATCATCACCTCTTCTCTCTAAGTTGATCCCGAGACGCCGGAAAGAGTCGGGTATAATTCCAAGGTTTTCGAAGGATGTGTTTTTAATAGTTATTTCAGATTCTGTAATTGCGGCCATCCCGATAAATGATCCGATTTCAATCATATCGGGAAGGATAGTATGAGTACATCCAAACAGACTTGTAACTCCATCAATATAAAGGAGATTTGAACCAATACCTTCGATTTTTGCACCCATAGAAACCAGCATTCTGCAGAGTTGCTGAATGTATGGTTCACATGCAGCGTTGTAGATAGTTGTACGACCCTTTGCAAGAACCGCGGCCATTATAATATTTGCAGTACCGGTAACAGAAGCTTCATCGAGGTGCATATAGGTACCTGTTAATTCGGGTGCTTCAACTTTAAAAAACGGATCGGAGGAGTCAAATTCAAACTTTGCTCCGAGCTTCTGGAAACCGGTAAAATGTGTATCTACTCTGCGTCGTCCGATTTTATCACCGCCCGGTTTAGGAATAAAAGCTTTGCCAAAGCGGGCAAGAAGGGGTCCGACTATCATTATCGAGCCTCTTAAACTTGAACTTTGCGCCCTGAATTCACTTGTCTGGAGATAATCGAGATCTACATTAACAGCTTCAAAGCTTGCGACTGATTCAGATTCTCTTATTACCTTAACGCCCATACAGCTTATCAGCTCAATCAGCATGTTTACGTCGCTGATATCGGGAATATTCCTGATAGTAATTTTTTCGGGTGTAAGGAGAATTGCACAGATTACCTGCAAAGCTTCATTTTTGGCTCCCTGGGGTGTTATTTCTCCCTTGAGCGGCTTCCCTCCATGAACAATAAAAGTACCCATTAATGTCGGACGTGGCCTTTTTTCTTAACGAATTGTTTATTTTGTTGTTTACCATGAAGTTTTCCAAGCGGCTTTCTTTTGACTGGCGGAATCAGTTCTCTGACTTCAAGAATTCTTACTCCCTCAGTCATTAACAATTTTCCTTTAGATAATAATTTCATGTCTTTAATTATCACCTCGTCAGCTACCTGTCCTCTGTTCCAGGTAATGTATGATTTTTTCATCTGATTGACAATCAGCGTAGTGAGGTATTCCTTTTTATCTCCTTCTTCCAGTTCACAGGCAGCATTAATCATGAGCTCGATGATGCGTCCATAATGGAGAAACCTTATATCTCCCTGTTTGTAAGGTACCTGCTTAGGTTTTTCAACAAACTTCGACGGTTCAGGAACAGGATATGGCGAATCAATATCCAGTTCAAAGCTTGCAATCAGGGCCAGATGATCCCATAATTTATGTTTAAAGTCGCCGACATCACGAAGCTGGGGATTAAGGTTGCCCATTATCGAAATTATGGTCTTTGCAGCACGGTTTCTCTCAACCCTGTCCTCGATGGTCTTAATATGATCAACCATCTTCTGAACATTTCTTCCATATTCAGGCAATGCCATTCTTTTCCTCTGAGTATTATAATCGTAATTCATTATGCGCATTTTATTTTATGCAAAGCTAGTAATTTATAGCAAATTCACGATAGTATGCTGACTGGTAAAATAGTAAAGTGATCTTCCTATATATTTTGAAGCAACATATCTTTTTCTTTATTTTACCTTCTTACCTTTGATTGCTAACAACAATAATGAGTAACGGTTATTATCTATAATTTAAAATATGAATAGTTTCATGTTTTCTTTGTATTCTAAGTTTTGCCACATCGATTTGAGATTCCTCATTCCGCTGCGCTACATTCGGAATGACAGTTTTAGATTGTTAAAGGGAAGCAGGTATAGGCGATTCGCCCACGCGAATCGCCTATACCTGCTTCCATACACTCATACTCACCATGTCATTCCGAGCATTAGCGAGGAATCTCCATAGTAATATATACTTAAATAAAGAGACGATGATGCTCTGGCAGGATCCCGACGGATTCACATATAAACTTATTTTAACGAAACTATGAAAACCATATTGTCCATTTCTATTATTCTGATGTCCTGTTTATCGCTTGCAGGGAATGATGGTTATAAGCGAAATCATTATACTGATATTATCCATTATGATTTTTCAATTTCAATAAGCGATACAAATAATATTATTTACGGACATACTGCAATAGCTGTAAATTTTACCGGACCTGTCAACACCCTCGAGTTTGACCTGAAAAATAAAGGAACAGATGAGAAAGGCATGACAGTGCAAAATGTAACTTTTGATAAAGGATCACTTAAATGGGTTCATACCGGCAATAGAATTATAATCACTTTGGATGATTCAGTAAGAGCAGGATCACAGGGAATTTTCAGTATTGATTACTCAGGTGTACCTGCTGATGGGTTGATAATATCAGAGAATAAATACGGGAAGCGTACTTTTTTTGCAGATAACTGGCCTGACAGAGCACGCAATTGGCTCCCATGCGTTGACCATCCGTATGACAAAGCAACAGTAGATTTTATTATTACCTCTCCCGATCACTATGAAGTTGTTGGAAGTGGATATCTTGTTGAGGAGAGCTGCATGCCTGAACATACAAAACTTACTCACTGGAAAGAAGATGTGCCTCTTGCTACCAAAGTCATGGCATTTGGGGCTGCATCTTTTGCAACCAGGTTAGAAGGCAATATTAATGACATACCTGTCTGGAGCTGGGTTTTCTCTGAAAACAGAAAGGAGGGATTTTATGACTATTCAGTCGCATTAAAGCCTCTTGCCTTTTATAGCCAGCTTATAGGACATTACCCTTACGAAAAACTGGCAAATGTTCAATCCAAGACAATCTTTGGAGGGCTGGAGAACGCGAGTTGTATATTTTATTCAGAGAATTCTGTTACAGGACAAGGCAAAGCAGAAGACCTTATGGCTCATGAAATTGCACATCAGTGGTTTGGAAATTCTGTCACTGAAAATGACTGGCATCATATCTGGCTGAGTGAGGGATTTGCAACATATCTCACTGCTGTATACCAGGAGAAAACTTACGGAAAAGAAAAGTTAAATGAAACAATGAAATCAGCTCGTGACCGCGTTATTGGATTTAATCTGAGATTGCCCAAACCAGTGGTAGATACAACTGTTACAGATCTGATGAAATTATTAAATGCAAACTCATACCAAAAAGGAGCCTGGGTACTTCATATGTTAAGACGCGATCTGGGAGATGATCTGTTCTGGGAAGGGATGAGGTTATATTATGAAGATTACAAAAACAAAAATGCTCTCACAGGTGATTTTCAGATGGTTATGGAGAAAGCCAGTAATGTAAATCTTGATAAATTTTTTAAACAGTGGCTTTTTGTCGCTGGTCAGCCGGATTTAAAGATTAAAACAAGCACAGGAGAAAGAAAAGGATTCACGGATCTGATAATTGAGCAGACCCAGGATTATCTGTTTAGTTTTGATATTGAGCTTCAGATAAAAGATTTAAACGGGTCGTATATCATAAAAATACCTGTATCGGACAGAATTACCAGAAAGACTCTCAAAACAGAGAAAATTTTGGAGATTCTACCAGATCCAAATATTAATCTGTTGTTCAGGATTGTTCCGGATCAGAATAAAACCAGAGGTAAGTCTATAATCCAGGGCGTTGAATGATAATTATTTCAATGTTTATGAAATATATAATGCGAATGGTAATGCCTATGCACCTCGTTTTCATGTTTATGAACATGTTCATGGATCAGGTTTACACTGATCAGGAATTCTTCATCGTTTAGGATCTCTGAAGCTGTGCCGGTTTTTTGTATTGTATGTTCTTCTGAGAGCACGGCAACTCTTGGCTGCAGGTGATCAATCAGATCAAGATGATGAGTAGTAAAAACGATAGTCTTTCCTGCATGGTTGAGCTCAATGAGAAGATCAATGAAAAATGTTTGTGTTTTAGGATCAAGACTTGAAAGAGGCTCATCAATCAGCAGAATATCAGGATTCATTGTAAGAACAGATGCAATAGCGACCTTCTTTTTTTCTCCGCCTGAGAGCATTAATACCGGTCTGTCTTTAAGATATTCTATGCCGAGAAGTGATAAAGTCTGTTCTGCTCTCTCCTCTGCATCTTCAATAGGCATGTTTAGCTGCAATGGTGCAAACAAAAGTTCATCAAAAACTGTCGGGCAAAATAATTGTATTTCGGGATTCTGGAAAATATAGCCCATGCTCTGTCGTAGCTTTATTCCCAAATTTTTATCATTTAATGATTTTTCAGATACCGGATTCCCATTGAATAAAAATTCTCCGGAATCCGGAAATAAAAGGGCATTGATTATATGCAGTAATGTAGATTTGCCGCTTCCGTTCAACCCTATTATAGCAACCATTTCACCTTTTCTTACTGAAAGGTTAATGTTCTTCAGGGCAGGAATCTTCCCGTAATAAGAATAATCGATATTTTTTAATGAAATTATATCCTCCATCATCCTCTATAAATAAATGATCAATATACCTAATGCGACAACAATAATGAGAGTAACAAAATCGATAGCTGTAAGTTTTTTTTGTGAATGAAGTAATACTTTCCCCTGATAACCTCTCGAAACCATCGCGTAGTAAGTACTTTCATAAATTATCATAGACTTTTTGAAAATGAAAAAAATTCGTCCGCTAATCAGTTCCCTGATCCTTTTGTTTTTAATGTTCCCTGAGAGCCTGGATTTTAGAGCAAAGTAAGTTTCTTCAATTGTCCTGGAAAGGATGAAGATATATTTGTATGCAAGCGAAATGATCATCAGGAACGTATCAGGAACACCCAGGATTTTGAAAGATTTAATAAATGAGGGGAAAGATGTAGTAAATACGATAAGCATTGCAAATGAAACAGAATTAAGTATTCTGAGAAAGATCAACGCTACAACTTTAAATCCGTTTTCAGTAAAACCTATATTCTGAGGAATTGTATAGATCCAGAAATGTAAAGGTTTGTTAATAGTAACAATGTTAAAAATGATTTTACCGGGAGTTATTATATTGAGAGATGCCGGCAAGACAACAATAAAACCAAAAATAGTGGCCAGGAAAAATATTTTTTTGTACACCTCGAATATTTTTAACCTGGCAATAATGTATAAAGGAAAAATAAATGCTGTAATAATTAATTGTGCCTCAGGATGACCGACAATACTAATGATTAGAACAACATAAATCAGTAAAATAAGTTTGACATGAGGATTGATCCTCTGAATGAAATTTTCTTTTGATGCATTTTCTGCCTGAACATAAATAGATTTTACTGCAGTTGCAGAATTCATTATGGTCTTGTCAAGAAAGGAAAGTCTTGCCCCTTTTGCTTTCAACAACGCAGGTTGATCATTTACCGATTGAAGCAAATAAGATGGAATTTTATTCTCCATTTCTGATAATTAATTTGGAGATTAACAACATGACAACGTATGTTACAGTCGCCCCGATTATCCCTGATACAATATAATAGCCAGATTTATGTACTATCGATCTGTCTGCGCTTTTAACATTATAATCAGGTAGCGGGGCTTTCCATATACCTGAATATTTTGCCAGTCCCCTGGGCACATAGCCTACCAGTTCCTTAACAGTCTGAGCCGACCATTCACCCCATGCGTCGCCGGTATTAAAGTACGCCGGAAGCAGTATTCCTATCGGAGTGATAAGACATAATAAAAGCAAAATAACCAGAATCTTCTTTTGAAGTTTATTCATTTTTACCCCTGTTTCTGAAAGCATATATCAATGTTGGTTCAGTTTTCAAAAAGTAGTTAACGATTATTGCAGTAATAATACCTTCAACAATTCCAAAAAGCAGCATATGTTCAATTGCCATTGCCGGGATGGCAATACTCAGGTCATATGGACAATATAAAGCTTTCCCATCGGGAGTGGATGCTATTAAAGGTTGAATGCCAAATTCGACTGCTGTAAGAATTGCAGCCATCACCAGACTAAGATATCCTGAAATGAATGCAGCAAAAGATATTCTTGATTTTCCTGTAGTGTTTTTGCTTAAAAGCTTAAAAATATAATATGCTGTAAAAGGCATAAAAATGGCCATATTAAAACAGTTAGCACCAATAGCAGTAATTCCTCCGTCGCCAAAAACAAGTGCCTGTATAATCAGTGCCACAGACACTGCTAACATGGCTGCCCAAGGTCCAAATATGATCGCAATAACAGCGGAACCTACCGCATGTCCGGTTGTTCCTCCTGGTACAGGTAAATTAAACATCATAATTATAAATGAGAAAGCTGCGGCCATTCCAAGATATGGGATGTTGCGGGCAGAAACTTCATCTTTAACTTTTTTTACTGCGACAGCCGCCACTGAAACAAATACCCCAAATAGCGGAATATATGTTTGCGGGCTTAAATAACCATCGGGAATATGCATGATTTGTCCTTTAAAAAACTTTACAAAATCCTGGCGTCAAAATACAAACATTATATTAATTATTTAACACCCAGGAGTTCCCGTTAAAAATATACTCCTTAATATTGATGTTTTGCGCATTAAGGAGATCCCTCGAATCGCTGATGAATTTTTTCATGAGGAGGAAAGCATCCTTTTTGTCGAAAAAATCGGGTTTATTTTCAAACTCTGAGCAGGGAAGAATAAAGAATTTTTTCCTGTAATTCACGATAGGAGTATAAACCCATGTGAGGTAATCTCCTGCATTTGATATTGAATATTTAGTGCCATTTTTTGTAAGCTCAACTCTTACCATAGACCCTCCATCGGTTTTCGGTTTTCTCTGGTTCGATACAAAATTACCCAGAGAGTAGACTACCACTTCATCATTTCCTGTTCCGGTATTTCTGACCAGGGCCATTCTTTGCAAAACATGCGGATGAGACCCTATTACCATGTCAACACCAATTGATTGGAAATATTCTGCAAGATCAGTCTGGCTTTTTGAAGGAATTGTATCATATTCTGTTCCCCAGTGCAAAAAAAGGATGATGATATCTGCCTTCTTATCTTTAGCTTTCTTTACATCTTTGGTAATCAAATCTTTATCAAGCATATTGACGATTACCGGTTCAGGGACAACTATTCCATTGGTACTAAAAGTATAATTTAACAGGGCAATTGAAGTTCCATCTTTATAAATCATCATTGGAGTCAGACTATCACGGCATGATGAATTCAGAAAAGTTCCGGTGTGTGGAATCCCGATACTGTCGAGTTTATTGATAGTACTTATTATTCCCTTCTTTCCCCTGTCAGCTGCATGATTATTTGCTGTGACCAGATAATCAATACCGGCATTTTTACAGGCAACAGCCAGATCAGCAGGTGAGCTGAACTGTGGATAACCAATATACGGAGGACCGGCAAGTGTAACCTCAAAATTAGCTATTGCAATATCGGCATCAGCAATGACCGGTTTGATGTATTTGAAAACATCATCGTAGTTATATAAGTGTGTCTCCCTGTTCTCTGCTGACCATATCTGCTCATCATGACCCATAATATCCCCTATAAAAAGAAGAGAAATTTTATCTCCGGATGTTTGCTGACTCTGGCTTTTCGCTGAAAGAAAAACAGAAAGAAAAAGTGACAGAAGCAGTACAGATCTGAGATTAAAAGATATTCGATTCATAAGTCCTCTCTTATCAAGTTGTAGATTATAAGGTTATAGCTCCAAAATTGAAGTTGGTCGGTTCAAAGATATATTAAAACGTTGATGGGTTTAATTCCACGTCAAATATAACTTATCTTTCTTATGTTTTTGAGATCATGACCAAGTGAGACTGGTTTGTTTATGATTGGCAATCATTTCGTACTTTTAAGAATAAATAGTTTATTGGAATCCGCATTTTTCCTATTAATAAAGCCGGAGGATTTGATTTAGAAAAAGCAAATGCTTAAGATTGGTAAAAAGATCAGGGTCGGGAGTACGAGAAAGATAATTATGCTTTCATTGCCTTTTTCCCTTGCTGCGATTGTTTTTCTAAGCATTCAATTTGCTTTCAGAAACGCTGAAATAGTCGAGCATTATTATTCGAAGGGAATCTATCCCTTTATTGCAAAGTTTTTCTCCTTTTTTAGCAACCTTATTCCTTTTTCATTGTGGGATGTCTTTTGGGTTTTGATAATACTGCTGATAATATGTGGATTAATTCTGGTTGTATTCAAAAAAGTAAGATTTGGCTGGTATATTTTGCGAATCGTACAGTTAGTGGCATTACTTTACTCATTTTTTTATATAGTTTGGGGCTATAACTATTTCAGGCCAAAGATTGAAAAACGGATTGGCTGGGAGAGTCCAAAAGCTGATGAAATGATTTTTCGTTCGATCCTCGATTCAATAATTATTCAAACCAATTACAATTACTTTTCTATTTTATCTTCCGATTACTCAAAGATTGATTCGCTTGTTGAGGAGTCTTATCGCATAAACAGTCCGGAATTAGGGATCAATTATCCGAATGGTACCCGACGACCGAAGACAATGCTATTGAGTTCCTTATTCATGAAATTAGGAGTAAATGGATATTTTGGTCCATTTTTCAACGAGATTCATTTAGATTACTATCTGCTTCCTATGGATTATCCTTTTGTGCTCGCCCATGAGAAAGCGCACCAGTTTGGAATTACCAGTGAAGCCGAGGCTAATCTTGTTGCATTTGTAATTTGTATAAAATCAGGAGATGTACGGCTGAAATATTCAGGATATCAGTCTGTTTTGCTCTACTTTCTCAAGGATGCATCCAAAATGGCAGAATATAAGGAGTATTTTAATAAAATAGATAAGAAAGTACTTCAGGATTTCCGATTCCGACAAAAATATTACCAGGGTCTGGAAAACAAAAGTCTTTCAAAGATGCAAACGGCAGTGAACAATGCTTACTTAAAAGCCAACAAGATTGAAAAAGGGGTTAAAAATTACGATCAGGTTGTTTCTCTGGTGATAAGTTGGTACCATAATTCGAATAATTATTAACTTTGCCCGCTTTGTTAAAAAAGTTCTGTTAAAAAATGCAGGGAATTGGCATGAAAAGATCTGAATATCATCTTGATATTAAAAAGCTGTCTTTTGCAGGTCTGATAATCACCCTCGGGGTAGTTTATGGTGATTTAGGTACCAGTCCTCTATATACCATGAGGGCGATTCTTCTCGCCGGGGAAGCCAATATTAATGAACTATTAATATACGGATCTTTATCATGTATATTCTGGACACTCACACTTCAGACTACAATTAAATATATCATAATTACCCTGCAGGCAGATAATAATGGAGAAGGAGGAATTTTTGCACTTTTTGCACTAATCAGGAAAAAATCGGGATGGGCCGCCATTCTTACAATGGCTGGCGGAGCTGCATTGCTTGCAGATGGAGTTATAACGCCTTCAATTACAGTTACATCGGCAATCGAAGGGCTAAGACTTTTCAACACCGACATTCCGGTGATTCCAATTGTTCTGATCATTTTCGGAGCGTTGTTTTTTATTCAGCAGTTTGGTACCAATTTTGTCGGAGGCTCTTTCGGTCCGATAATGGTAGTCTGGTTTTCGATGCTGGGGATCTTTGGATTTTCACAGCTTATAAATTATCCCGACATATTCAGGGCTGTCAATCCGGAGTATGCGTTCAGGTTCCTGAGGGAATATCCCGGAGGATTTATTCTCCTGGGAGCTGTTTTTCTTTGTACAACAGGAGCGGAGGCACTCTATTCTGATCTTGGTCACTGCGGACGGACAAACATAAGAGTATCCTGGATTTTTGTTAAGATAACCCTGTTACTGAACTATTTTGGCCAGGGAGCATGGGTGATGATGCACAATATTACCAGTGGGGATATAAATCCGTTCTACTCAATTATGCCCAGGTGGTTCCTGTTGCCGGGAATATTAATTTCTACGGCTGCGGCCATAATTGCAAGTCAGGCACTCATAAGCGGATCGTATACTCTTCTCAGTGAGGCTGTTTCTCTTAATTTCTGGCCCAAGATCAGGATATTACATCCTACATTTATTCAGGGTCAGGTCTACCTGCCATTTGTAAACTGGTTCCTTTGGATCACCTGTAGCCTGGTAGTATTCTTCTTTAAGGAATCAGCAAATATGGAAGCCGCTTATGGATTAGCGATCACGATTACGATGATAATGACTACTTTATTACTCTCATATTATTCATACCAAAGAGGATGGAACCACAGGCTGGTTTTATTAATGCTGACTGTATATCTTACAATTGAAGGAAGTTTTTTAATTGCTAACCTTCACAAGTTCAGATATGGAGGATGGTTCACTCTCATGCTTGCATCGTTCTATTTCATCATAATGTTCGGATGGTATTTCGGAAGGAAATTGAAAAACCGGTATGTGACTTTTACAGACCTTTACAAATATATTGATCTGTTTAAGGATTTATCCAAAGATAATTCTGTTCCTAAAACAGCAACCAATCTTGTTTATATTATAAAGGCCAACAGGCCGGATCAGGTTGAATCAAAAGTGATTTATTCAATTTTCCAGAAGCAGCCCAAACGGGCAGACACATACTGGTTTCTTCACGTGGACAGGATTGATGAGCCTGACAGGATTGATTACCAGGTTAACCAGATTATACCGGGAGTCTTGATAAGAGTTGATTTTCATATCGGATTTAAGGTTGAACCAAAGATCAATCTTTATTTCAAGGAAGTACTGGAAGACATGCTGGCAGCAGGTGAAATAAAGCTTGAGAGTACTTTTGATTCATTGAGAAAGCATTCTATGCCGGCCGATTTCAGATATATTCTCATTGACAGGATAATGCCACGTGATTATAAACTTTCAGGCATGGAAAATGTGACCCTGGCACTTCACAGCCTGTCCAGACTGCTTTGTATTTCCGATGTAAAAGCTTTACAGCTTGATTCAGCAAATACTATCGAGGAACAGGTTCCTATTACAATTGATCAACCGGCTGAAACAAGAATAAGCCGGTTAAATTGAATGCCGATAATAGCTTCCGATAGATGAATGCAATTCCATTTGTTATAGGGACCATCGCTGTTTTTGTTATAGGTTACAGGCTATATTTCAGTTTTGTTGCTGCGAAGGTTGCTGTAAGAAATGATTTAAGTGAAACGCCGGCATTCACTGAGTTTGGAAGAGGAGGAGTACTAATCATCCCGGGAAGATTATTCCCGTACCTTTTTCTTATGTCGTACTGGTATCATTTTGCGATTATGTTTAAGGCGTTTAGAAACCGCCCATAGGGGGCGAAACAGATGTATATCAGGTACCTCCGAATATCTCCTCTGAATTCAGCAGCAATTCTACATATTGTGCTCTTTTATATACAAATGGATTGTTAGTCAGCCTGTTTCTGGAAAGCTTACCTCTGAACTCATCAATGCTCTTATAGTTTTTAATATCCATCCATTCCTCTAGTTCTTTTTTCATAGTACTGATCTGTTTCAATCCATTTTTATAAATAGTACTTACAACCTGTACACAAGTTGCTCCTGACAATAACAGCTTAATTACATCTTCACCGCTAAAGATCCCGTGACTGCTGCATATATCGGCTTTAATATTATCGAACAGCAGCCCTGCATATCTTAATGATTTCTTATAGTCTCTTTCGTTGCTGAGATGAGACGTTTTAATATGTTTTTCGCTCTTTACGTCAATATCCGGCTGGAAGAAGGAATTAAAGAGAACAAAAGCATCCGCACCAACCTTATCAAGTTTTTTAATGAAATTCAGAATATTTGAGTAATCAGGACTCAATTTTACGCTAATTGGAATTGAGATACTTGATCTGATCTCTTTCAAAGTATTAATCTGCGAGTCTTCAATCTCTTTTGCATCCTTGTCAAAATCCACAGGGATCTGGTAAAAATTAAGTTCAATTCCATCAACGCCTGTTTCGCTGATAAGTTTGGCATACCTGATCCATGTATCGCTGTTTATTGCATTCAGACTGGCTATCAGTGGAATTGTCAGGCTCTCCTTAGCCTTCCTTATATTAAGAAGATGCTCATCTGGTCCGGCATGTTCAATATTCGGATGTATCTGCACCATTTCTGCATTGATATCATTGAATTCGTTTAGTCTTTCCTCTAACTGAAAGCTCTCGAGTTGAATCTGCTCCTCAAAGAGTGATCTGTAAACAATTGCTGCCACTCCGAGTTCTTCTGCCTTCTTAAGATTATCCAGATCTGTTACGAAATTAGAAGCTCCTAATATAATTGGGTTATCTAGTTCAATCCCCATATACCTTGTTTTAAGTTTATTCATGAGTGTAATTTTAATAATATCATTCTACGCAATCCTCATCCAACACAGTCAATATTTGAAGATAAACAAGTTCATAACTTTCATTGTTCATATTTAATACTGATTATTAATCGCAGAAGGATTCATAAAATAGATATTACAACAGTGATATTTTTGAGAACTAAGTTCTGTTACGACAGAAAGATTGGCTGATTGGAATAATGGAAGAATGTGATAAAAGAAAGATGGCATTCTGAAAAATCACAAAATGAGTCTGGGAGTCTTGAGGTCCGGGCCTTTGGCCTGTCTAACGCATTTCGTTCGTGTCATTAATTCTTACGACGGAACGAAGTGACAGACTCCAAGACAACAAGACACTCAATAGAAACCATTAAACAGTATCAAATGAAATCGAAATTATTTACATTAGAGATTTAGCCAACGGTCTTCTTATTGCATTCCTTGCGGCGATGATCGATGGGACCATAAAGATTCTTGAATCAGGAGCGGTTTTTGATTGGATCCACATTAAACCGGAGTCAGACGGAAAGGATTGGTAATAGTTTCCTTTCCAAAAAGCTTTAGTAACTCTACAGAGTCATCTTCCTGGATGTTTGCCTTCTTGATTTTTTTCAGGTTGTAAGGCTGATTTATTGTTGGTATCCGTGTTGCAAAAAAAGGCCATAAGTCTTTGCTTGAATATTCTTTATTGAAATCAGGGAAATCAATAACCGGGATAATCCGTGAAACTTCTTAATCATGATGCAAAGGTAACGTTTTATATATTTCTGCTCTCCAATATCCTGAGCTCAGCGATATTATCAAATTTAAGAAGTATATTAATTGGACCACATGGATTCTTTCTCCCATCCTTCCGGGTATCCAATAGCTCTCAGATCTACATTTGAATACTTCGCAAATAGTTCAGCAAGCTTGTTTTTGAAGGTATATGACGGATTAATTATGTTAAGCAAATAAATGATCATTGATAATAGGGAATAAGTTCTATTATTAATTTTTATGTTGTGTCCACCTGAAACAAGTTTTCTAAGTTCTCTGTCAAAACAATAGAGTTTAAATGCATTATTAAAACTGGAATCTGGTTTAAAAAGTTTTTCGGATTTAGGATCTTTAAGCATCGGATACCAGTAACTGGTTAAACGGAAATAACTTATCTTTTCTAACAGATGCAGAGCTTTATCCTCATTCTCAACATTTAGTCCTCGATCTTTTAGTTGCTTGAGTTGCGCGGCAAAATCGAGTGCCGGTTTATCATATGGTACCCTGGGCATAGGTATATAAATATAAAGTCCACCCTGAGCGCCCTGATCTTACGGGAAGGGGGGTGGACATGTTGAAGTAACGATAATTACAAATTTTCATTCGTGCAAATTTTTCTTCTTTAGGTATTTCTAAACATCTGGACTTAACTTTTAAGTTTGATAAAATCACCCTGCTTTAAACCTACCGAAGAGGGTATCGTTATCTTTCTGTACGGAAAATTTATCTCAATCAGGTGTCCGGTTTGTGCTTTACAAACTAAAGAAAAGAAAGCACCAACGGTCAGCATTAAGGAGACTAAAATTGTTTTTTTCATATGTTTTCAGGTAAACTGAAGAATTATCTTGTTTAGGAGAAGATGTGAATCATGTAAACTTTTTAGTTTGTTATACAACACTTTAAATAAATTAAAGGTCCATCTTTGCAGTACTATATCAATTGTAAATCTTTATGAAAAAAACTTTATTGCTTTTGCTTTTATTAATGACTGCACTTTTAGTTAATTCGCAGACCAACATAGTAATAGCTGACAAATATGACCGCACTCCCATTCTGATTGCTGAGCTTAAGGCACCAATAACTGATTTTATAACCAGGCATTATGTCGGTTTCATTATTAATCAGGCAACACGGGTCGTTAAAAATAACATCATCACTTATGAGATAATCATTGTTCAGGGGACAACAACAGATACTCTTATTTATGACCAAAACTATAATATAGCTCGTGAGATTGTTCATAATGATTCAATTAAAACGGCTCAAAGGAAAAAGCTGTAGGCTCCTTTTAATTGGTTACCTTTAGTCAATTAAAAGAAAAAATTCTGCTTTTCTGCAGGTTTCATGCCTGAATACGGAATACGCAAAGCCAAACGCTATCTATGCGAATAGATCCAGGCTTCATGATCAACTTTGCTTTTGAATTCTTTTAAGAAGCTGGCAGGGAAAAACAATAAAAGCAAAATGATGAATATAGCAAGTAAATATCTTTAGAAATAGTACCAGAAATTATCCATAGACAGTTTGAATAGGCTTTAAAATGAAAAATCAAACAAATCAAATATAGAAATAAATTCAAACTATTTCTGTATAAATGAGAACGGATATAAAAGACTGGTTACTCTCAGATAATCAATGGGATCGCAAGTGAGTGGTAAGACGTTAGATGTGAACGTAGAGCGGAGAGCGCAGAGTGATGAGTGATGACGTATGAGCTATTTGTGCCAAATGTGGTCTGATAAGTCACACTGTTGTGAAGAAGTCTGCCATCAGCTCCGCTTGTTTCAATACTGTATCAATTGCTTTAGCCTGTCTGTCTGGCGGATAACCCCATTTCGTAAGAGTCCTTTTAACTATTACCATTAGTCTGGCTCTGGCACTTTTCCTGATTGTCCAGTCAATCGTCGCATTAGCTTTAACTTTATCTGCAATTTCATGGGCAATCATCCTCAGAGTATCATCACCTAATACTTTCACAGCACTATCATTGGTTTCAAGTGCATCATAAAAAGCAATTTCTTCTTCTTTTAGCCCTAAGTCTTTGGCTCGCTGGTCAGAAGCTTTAATTTCTCTGGCAATCTGAATTAATTCCTGAATAATTTCTGCTGTTGATAAAAGGTTGACCTGGTACCTCTTTATTGCACCTTCAATCATTTCAGGTAGTTTACGACTCCTGACAAGGTTTGTTTTTGAACGTGTTTCTATTTCATCACTCAGAATTTTCTTCAACAGTTCAAAGGCAAGATTTTGATGTTTCATGCCTTTTACCTCTAACAGGAATTCATCGGATAAGACTTCAAGACCTGAAATTTCAGGTTTTTCAACTCCTGCAGCATCAAATATATCAACTACTTTATTGGAACTTAATGCTTCATTAATTATTTGTTTGATGGCTGTTTCAATCTCAGCATAAGATTTGCCTTTCACGGGACGTGATAAGTTTTCCCGAATAGAAAACCATTGATATACTTTTACCACTCCCTTGTGTATGCCAGACAACACCTCCCAGTCTGTCGCCGTTAACACCCGAAGCCTTAATGGTAGACTGCACAGCTTTGTTTACCGCATAGTATTGATGATAGGCAGTCAGTTTCTTCTCAGTCTGAATTTGTATCAGTCTTGTTTTTAAATCTTCCTTCTTTGTCTTTTCAAACACTATAAAATTGCGCATCAAATCCAATAAGACAGAAGGTTGTAACATACCTTTCAGCAAAGTTTCCAACTGCGGGCTGAACCGTGAAGCATCTTTTATGCCATCAGCGCTTTTCCATGCCATATACCGGCTAATGTCTGCCGAAACACTACCGGCTTTACATTCCAATCCATCGGAAATAATGCAAACTGAATTAAAAGTAAACAAACCGGGTATAGTGGCTTTGTAGGTCTGAATTTGCCTGAAAGCGCTTATAATGTCAGCGTTTTCGTCTGTTGCGTTTTTCAATTCAATTACCACCATTGGAATGCCATTCACAAACAGCAGAACATCAGGACGTTTGGTTTGATTATTCTCAACAATCGTGTATTGATTTATGACCAGAAACTGATTGTTTTCCGGATGCCCGAAATCGACCAGAGCAACCTCATGGCTGCGTTCATAACCTCCTTGCTGATAGGGTATTTTTACCTTCTCAATCAACAATCGGTGAAACTCCTCATTGTTGTGCAACAAATCGGGTGAATGAATGTGTTGTATTTTTTGTATGGCTGCTTCCCTTGCATCTATTGGGATATCGGGATTAAGGGTTGCAAGGGCTTTCCGAAGCCGGTCAACCAGAATGATCTGTTCAAAAGATTCCCTTTCTGCCTGTTCGGCGCCGGGAGCTATGGCCAGACCGGGCAGGTATTCCCATCCCTGTGATTGCAGAATCTCAATAGTTGATTGTTCAATAATATTTTCGGTTATGGGTTTCATTGGAAATATAATTTATCATCATCCCATTTTACAGGATTATTGATGATGTAATCAGATATTTTTTGATACGATTGATCGTTGCGGATGATGTGTTCGTAATAACGTGGCTGCCATGCAAAATCGGTGTGGATTTTATGTGATTCAAATGTTATGCGTCCTTTATACCAACGAATAACACGTGACAAATTATTATTTAACATGGGATTTTTATTTCCGGCAAATCCCCAAATTGTTTTTTGTTGTCCGGATGATTGTTGTTTGGATGATTGTAGAGACGCGATTAATCGCGTCTCTACGTCCGTTCCCGTTACCATGTTTGCGTTATCCGCCACGGTTACGTTTTCGGTTGCGTTATCCGTTAAATCGTTCGCGTTATTTGATTTGTTAATAATAATGATCCCATTGATTTGGCATAACCACGAATGAATCCAATTGAACATACGGAAAATGTTGCGGAATTTCATTCCAACAGGATTGGGCAATTTTCCCCATTGGTGATGCAATGAATTGTGATGACGTTGATTGTTGTAGAGATGCGATTAATCGCGTCTCTACAACAATTTCACCAAAATAACATACCCTGCCCTGTGTGCAAATGGTTACAAAATTGGCTCTTTTGTTTTTGCATGTTTGCTGGTTTGTGGGTGAGGGCAGAAGCAAATGTACCTTATTGGTTTTCTTCAATCGACTACCGGAGGTGCCCGAAATTATTCTATTTTACAAAATCATTGTGATAAGGCCTTCAGCAGGGCAGGAAAGTTTCACTGCTTTCCCATCCACCCATAATTGAAGTAAGTTGTCGTTATTTTTAAGATTGAGAATAACCACGGCAATTTTCCCATCAGGATTGACAAATGCTGTAGCGATAAAATCATCACTTGAAGAAGTACATGCGATCCTTTTGGCGCCAGGTTTAATAAATCTTGAAAAATGACCAAAAGTATAATGTGGCGGATTGAAAGTAACTTCTCCGGTTTTTAAATCTGCAGTAATAATATTCGATCTTAATGATAAAAGTCCGTTGCCACCGGCATGGCGAGGACCTCCGTTTTGATCGAGAAGCATATTCCAGAATGTATATCCATTGCACCAGTTATTTAAATCAATAATCATATTTCTGGCGAGACGGATTGCTGAAGACCATGATCCATCCATTCCAGCTTCAGTGTACAGAAGCTTTTTATCCGGAAATGCATCATGTACAATACGGACATTATCAAAATGGTCACCTACATACCAGTGAAATGCTGTTCCCCAAATAAATTTTGACGCTTCAGGATCTTCATAGGCCGCCGCAGCCCGCTGATACATGATCCCACGATTGTGATCCCAGATCATTATTTTAGTGTCACCTAATCCGTTTTTTTTCAGTGTTGGACCGAGATAATCGCGTACAAAGTCCTTTTCTTCGTTAGCCGTGAATATGCACGATTCCCAAACCTGAGTTGCCATGGCTTCATTCTGAACTGTCAGACCCCAGACAGGTATGCCGGCCGACTGATAGGCTTTGATGTACCTGACAAAGTAATCGGCCCAGGTTTGTGAATACTCCGGTTTAAGTTTTCCTCCATGCAGCATATCGTTGTTCGTCTTCATCCAGGCAGGAGGACTCCATGGAGAAGCAAATAATTTGATGTTCCCTTTTGCAACAGCCAACGCCCCTTTGATAAGGGGAATACGGTACATTTCATCATGCGCAATACTAAAGTTTTTAAGGTCTTTGTCACCGGCAACATCATCATAGGTATACATTTCCTCAGAATAATCTGCGCTATGAATGGTCGTACGACACAACGTGTATCCATTACCTTCAACCGGATCGAAGTTCGCTTTCAGAATCTTTTCCTGAAGTTCCTTTGACAGTTTTGCGAAGATAAATGCAGATGCATCAGTAAATGCTCCGCCAAAACCTTCGATAGTCTGGAAGGTTTTGTTTACATCAATCATGATTGTCGGATAGTTTTCATCAGGCTGTTCAAGTGGCTCAAACGCCGTGAAACCCCGATTAGCCAGCAGCTGTTGTGTGGCTTGTGCAGTGATGTAGATCTGTGCTTCTTTAAAATCCCTTTTTTGACCAGCAGACTGGATAATAAAGAGACATAAAAAAATTCCTGTAAAAAGTAAATGTAAAAACTTACTTTTAGACCCAATTGTTAGAATTTTCATAGTTGACATAAAAAAAGGAGTTAGTTAACAAACACCAATTTAATATTACTTTAGAAATCTTTATAAAATCTAATCCTGAAGGCATGAAACTCTTGCTTGCGCGTTATAAATAACGGTATTACGCAGCTTAAATCTTACACCTGATTATTATAATCATGTTCTCTATTTTCTGTCGTTTAATTGACATTTTATTCTTTACTCAGTTATTGAAATACCTTTGTATTATCGCCAGTAATTCATCTTTTAAAATGGGTTTTGAAATATAATCATTGCATCCTGCCTCTATTGCCTTTTCTTTGTCATCTGAAAATGCAAATGCTGTTTGTGCTATGATGATTACATTTTTATTAAACTGCCTGATTTGACTAGTGGCTTCATTTCCATCCATATTGGGCATTCTAATGTCCATTAAAACCAAATCAAGGTCTGGATTATTACGACAAACCTCAATGGATTCAACTCCTGTTACTGCATGTAGAATTTCTTTACTGATTTTTTGGAGCGTTTTTGTGAGAAGGGAATAAGATATTGCATCGTCTTCGACAATCAATACTTTAAGCTTTTTTATTTCAACTTCTTTAAGTTTTGCGGAAACAGCATTTAATAGTTCTATTTTTTCTTCTGATACAGCATTGTAAGGAATAGTAAAATAAAATGTTGAGCCTTTCCCTTCTTTGCTTTCCATCCATATTTTTCCACCAAGCATTTCCACATAAGATTTGGATATCGAAAGACCCAAACCAGAACCTTCATAACCTCGGTTATGCGATTCACTACCTTGCCTGAATCGCTCAAAAATCATCTGGCGTTGTTTTTGGGGAATGGCTACCCCCGTATCTTTTACAAAAAATTCAAGATATTCTCCCTTTTTTTCATATCCGAATTCAATTGAACCTTCATAAGTAAACTTAATGGCATTTTTAACAAGGTTAGTCAGTATTGCATAGACTTTTTCATTGTCCGTTTTAATGATGGCTTCTTTTGCAGGCAAACTGTTTTTAAATAAAAACTGCAACCCTTTATTTTCAACTTCTGGTTTGAAGAACTTATAAGTGAATTCAATTTTCTCGTTTATATTCGTTTCCTTAATATCAACTTTCATCAGTCCCGATTCTATTTTCGAAATATCGACAATATTGTTGATGGTATTGAGCATGCGCATGCCACTTATCCCGATGGTTCTTATAAAATCTTGTTGCTCCTCAACTGTCAGGTTCGGTTCTTTTAGAAGTTCGGCAAAGCCAAGAATGCCGTTCATGGGAGTACGAATCTCATGGCTCATATTAGCAAGAAATGTGGATTTCAAGCGGTCGCTTTCTTCGGCTTGTTCTTTGGCTATGGTTAACTCTGTTGCCCTTTTTTCTTTCTCCTCGTTTTGAAAGACAAGTTCTTTGTTAGCGATGATTAACTCTGTTGCCCTTTTTTCTTTCTCCTCGTTTTGAAAGGTAAGCTCTTTGTTAGCAATGATTAATTCTCGTTCCGCCTTCTTTCGCAGGGTAATATCCTCTACTATCCCATCATAATATATTATCTTTCCTTCATTGTCATTGATAGCCCGTGCACTTTCGCTGATAAACAATGTTGTCCCGTCCATCCTTGTCCAAGCCGATTCCAACCCTTTGACCTCACCTTCCCTTTTCATGATATCTATAAAATAAGTCCGTTCATAAGATGGTTCAAAGCCGTCTTCCACAAG
>Ga0182027_10001704_pt1 | contig 36270 bp, 29 predicted proteins | sample 712E1DmetaG_FD_121300 | JGI IMG/M metagenome (GOLD analysis project Ga0182027, IMG submission 121300) | Permafrost microbial communities from Stordalen Mire, Sweden - 712E1D metaG (Illumina Assembly) | ecosystem: Environmental > Terrestrial > Soil > Wetlands > Permafrost | place: Sweden...
ATACGATATGCCTTCCATCATCAGGCTCACGCCCGGGCTGGAGGAGGTGGACATCACGCGCACACCCGCGCAGGCCGCGCCGTAAACCATGTTGATCGCGCCGAGTTCGCTTTCCGCTTGAACGAAGGCGCGTCCGAGTTCGGGCATCCGGCGCGAGAGGTATTCCAGAATTTCGGTTTGGGGTGTGATCGGGTATCCGAAGTACGCTTCCAGCCCCGCGCGAACGGCGGCTTCTGCGATGGCTTGGTTGCCTTCCCATAATTCACGTGTCATACATTTCTCCATTTTTATCCGCGCCTGAACGCGAAACGCACGAAACTTTTCTTCGTGCGGCTTCGTGTTCTTCGTGGATTTTATGCTGTTACAGCCACAGCCTTTTTGATTTCGCGGTAGACGGTGATCGCCGCATCCGGACAGACCAGCGCACAAATGGCACATCCCGTGCAGCCGTCCTTGAACGTGTGTGCGGGGTGATAACCGGTCGGCGTCAGGCGCGACATATCCAATTCCATCACCTCGGGCGGACAAGCGCTGATGCACAATTCACAACCCTTGCAATATTTTTCGTTGACTTCGATCCAACCTTTTGCTGCAGGCATTTAGACTCCTTAGTTGAGAAGTTGGAGAATATTTAGCACATTCTTGCCTGCTTGATTATGTCTTTATCGGCAACAGCCGGATAGTGCCATGCGTCATCCTTCACGGTTTACAAAAGTCCTATCCTTTCGAGGTGGTAGAATCGGGTTGAAATTTTTGTGCGGATGAATAAATGATTGGAAAAAAGAAATTCATATTTTTGACCTTGCTCTTCATTGGGGTATTGTATTTCGTTGTCTTCTGGTTTCCCAATGCCACCGGTGCGCACGATTTGAACATGACCTACATCTTCAATTCGGATGAGCCTGCGCAATATCCGGCTGTTATACGGATGTTGACACCTGCTTCCAATCCCACTCTTTCGCAGGCGCTCTACCGGTTCTTTGCCTACCAGATTTATTTTTACGGCTTTCCCTACTATCTCTTCTCGGCGGTCATTGTATTGTTGCCTGTCAAACTGATTTTTGGGCTGGGTAACCTGCAGCTTAATATGCTGATCCTCAGACAGTTTGTCAGCGTATTGCCGATGATCGCCGCGCTCATGATTTTGGTTTATCTGCAAACCAAATTCGAGTCGCTTCTCAAGTCTGTTGGCTTGTTCCTGCTCCTGCTTTTGATTCCGGGAGTCGTGTTCAATGATATGTGGTTCCATCCGGAAAGCCTGGTCTTCCTTTTTATTGTTCTCACTTTTTTCTTTCTCGTGCAGGATAATTTAAAATTTGGCAGGAATTTTTATCTTGCGGCCTTGTTTTGCGGCCTGGCGGTGGCGACCAAACAAATCGGCCTCTTCTTTTTCCTGGCCATTCCGCTTTATATCTTCCTGGGTTGGCGGCGGAAAAGCATTGATACGCGGCGGGCAGTTGGGCTTGCGGCCGCTTTCGTGGCGATCATGGTTGCAGTGTTCGTGTTCACCAACCCGTTTTTATTTTGGGCCTCCGAGAGGAAATTGGCGCTCCGCACCCAAATCACCCTGCATAAACATATCGCCGCCGGATTCACGGTTCTGTATCATAACAGCCCATTGACCTGGTTCAGTGTAGTTGCTGAAAATTACAGTACTCTGCCCTTCCTGGCGCTGGCCTTTGTGGCGGCGATCATTGCTTCGATCAAAAGTGAGCGGCGGCTTCTGAATGGCCTGATCCTGGCCTGGGTGATTCCTTTTTCTTTATATATCGCTTTTGCGCTGGTGATTCGTCCCAAGCATTTTCCCCTGCCCATCCTTCTTCCATTGTACTCGGCTCTCCCTGCCTACTTTACGGTCTTTGCCCCGCCGCGTTGGATGGGGCCATTGGGCGATTATTTGAAAAAGTATGGTGTTCGCCTCCTCATGTTCCTTGCGGGCCTTGTCATCGTTGGTTGGCAATTTGTCTATAGCCTGAACATGGATGTGGCCCAATATATGGATACACTCAACCGCGAGAAAAACAATCCCAGCTTGAATTTCTATTCCGCCCTGGATCATAATGATTTGTCCCGCCTCACGCTCGATCGGCAGTTGGTTGTGTTTCGTGATGTGGCGATGTATGTTCCAAACTCTGCGAACGACAAGGTATATTATCAATGGGGCGTAAGCGGTTATGCCGATATTCACAAGTTCAATGCGGATTTGTTGGTGTTGAGCAAGCAGCATTTGTACGATTACACCCAGCCCGGCCAGACCGCGGTGGATCCGAATTTTTCCGATGCGGTTCACCTTTACAAGGATGCACTGGCAGGAAAGGTTCAAGGGTACACGTTGATCTATCAGGATGCTTTTGGCATGGCTTATCTCAGCACGCCTTTGGCGGCCGAGTTCCTTTCAACACATTAATTGGGAGAATGTTCTATGTCGAATGTTACGGATGTTGTCATTGTGGATGCGATTCGTACGCCGATTGGTTCACTGGGCGGCGCGCTCGCTCCTGTTCGTCCTGATGATCTTGCGGCTCTAGTGATCCGGGAGATTATCCAACGCAGCAAGCTGGATGTGAGTCTCGTCGAGGAGGTTTATTTCGGCTGTGCCAATCAGGCGGGCGAGGATAATCGCAATGTGGCGCGCATGGCTGCTTTGCTGGCAGGGCTGCCGGTGGAGGTCGCCGGCATGACCGTCAACCGCTTATGCGCTTCGGGTTTGAACGCGGTCAACCAGGCGGCACGCGCCATTAAAGCGGGCGAGGGCCAGGTCTTTATTGCGGGCGGTGTCGAGTCGATGAGCCGCGCACCTTACTCGCTTCCGAAAGCCGAAGCGGGATTCTCATTCGGCAATCTCACCGCCTGGGATACGGCGCTCGGCTGGCGATATCCGAATCCAAAGATGAAGGAAAAATACGGGACCGACGCGATGGGCGAAACGGCGGAGAACATTGCCATGGAACGACCGCATATTACCCGCGAGAAGCAGGACGCCTTTGCCTTGCGCTCGCACCAAAAGGCGATTGCCGCCATTGATTCCGGAAAATTCGCGCAAGAGATTTTGCCGGTCCCCATTCCGCAAAGGAAAGGGAATCCGGTTTTAGTAACGACCGATGAACGACCGCGCCGTGATACAACCATGGAATCACTGGCGAAGCTCAAAGCCTCGTTCCGCGAGGGCGGGACCGTGACGGCCGGCAATTCATCCGGGTTGAACGATGGCGCGGCCGCCTTATTGTTGATGAGCGCGGAAAAAGCCAAAGCCTTGAATCTGAAACCGCTGGCGCGCCTGGTTGCCTCCGCCGCGGCCGGTGTGCCGCCGCGCGTCATGGGCTATGGCCCCATCCCGGCCACGAGGAAGGCCTTGGAACGCGCCGGGCTGCAGATCAAGGATATCGGCTTGGTGGAGTTGAATGAAGCCTTTGCAATTCAATCGCTGGCGGTGATCGAGGAACTTGGCTTGGATCCCGAAATCGTTAATGTCAACGGCGGTGCGATTGCGCTCGGTCACCCGCTGGGATGTTCGGGTGCGCGCATCTTGACCACCCTTTTGTATGAAATGAAGCGCCGTGGAAATGTAAAATTCGGCCTGGCAACTTTATGCGTGGGCGTGGGGCAGGGCGAAGCGACGATTGTTGAGTATTTGGGTTGAACGGTTGAGGGTTGCAGCCTGAACCTTGAACATTAATAGAAACAGGAGAATCTTTATGAAACGCATACTCACTTTAGGTTTTTTGGTTTTGATCCTTTCGGCTTGTTCATCACCGGCTGTTACACCCACCTCAAAGGTACCGGTAACGGTGGCTCCGCCCACCCTCAGTGCACCTGTTTCTTCCGCGCCTGCCTTTACAATGCTGCGCATGATGGATGCCGCGAATGGCTGGGCCATCACGGATACCGGCGTGGTTCGCACGAACGACAGTGGCAAGACCTGGCATGATGTTACGCCTTCGGGTGTTGGCAAACTTGGCTTTGGCACCGCATTTTATTTTTTGGATTCGAATCATGGCTGGGTGGTGTCAGGAAATCCGTCCGATCCAACCAGTGGGACGTTATATCGGACTCAGGATGGCGGCGCAACGTGGCAGTCCAACGCGGTGAATTTCTTTATGGGTAATCTGGTTTTTGTGAATGCCTCGAACGGTTGGATGATGTCGAGTCTTGGTGTGGCCGTGGGTTCGAACGCGGTTGCCATTTTTCAGACCACCGATGGCGGACAGACCTGGAAGCAAACCTATGTTAATGATCCGACCAAACAGGGCGCTGCCTCCACACTGCCCTTGGGCGGACTCAAGGATGGCATTACCCCCGCCGATATGAACAATGCCTGGGTGGGCGGAATTATTTACACGCCGGGTGAGATCTATTTGTATCAAACACAGGATGCCGGTCAGACCTGGAAGCTGCAGCCGGTCCAAATTCCTTCGGGCTATGAACAGGCCCAATTTGAAACCGTTGGCCCGCAATTTGTCAGCGCGCAGGATGCCTATCTGCCGGTGCATGTCTCAACTCAAAACGGCGTGATGCTGGCGGTTTATTATTCCCATGATGGCGGATCGAATTGGGCGCTTACCCCGCTGCTGATCCCTAATGGCGGGCTGATGAATTTTGTTTCCACCACCGATGGCTTTGTTTGGAACGGCACGGAGTTTTATGTCACGCACGATGGCGCAAAAACCTGGACAACGGTTTCACCCGGCGTTTCGTTCGGCGATAATTTTGCCGGTATGGACTTTGTAAATACCACCCTCGGTTTTGTATTGACCAACGATGCAACCAACACGCGTACGCTGTATAAAACGGTGGATGGCGGCTCGACGTGGACGATTGCGGGTAAATGAAAAAATATGGGCTTGCGTTTTTGATGCTGGCATTACTCGCCCTTGCGTGTGGATGGTTCGCGCCGCCTGAGCCTGTGCAGATTCCCCTCACCCGGCTTCCTCCCACGGCTCCACCAAAGACTGCGATCTCGGCACTCACGCCGGATCAGGTGAAGAATGCCAAAGTTCAATTGGTTTCCCAGGATAAGCATCAAATTGTGCAATTGACGAACGGCGCTTATCAAAGCGCTGCGGATGTTTCTTCACCGGACTTCATGTCCATCAACCTCACTCCGCAGATGGCGTTTGGCGATTTGAACGGCGATGGTGTGGGCGATGCCGCGCTCCTGCTGGCGGAAAACTACGGCGGCAGTGGTGTCTTCGTTTCTCTGGTCGCCATGCTGGATCAAAATGGTCAGCCGCTGCAAGCCGCCTCTGTGCTGATTGATGACCGGCCCAAGATCAACAGCCTGGGCATTCGGAATGGTCAGATTTTGCTCGATGCAATCGTTCACGGCCCGAACGATCCGGCTTGTTGCGCAGCCCGGCCTACAAAGCAGACGTTTCGTTATGCCTTCGGCAAATTGATGAGAACCGCTTTCTCGAGCGCTGCACCGGATGGGACTGAGCGCCTCATTACCATTACTCGCCCATCGGACGGCGATCAATTCAAAAGCTCTGCACCGCTGACTGTCACGGGCGCTGTCACGATTGCACCGTTTGAAAATAATCTGGTCTACTCGGTTTTTGACTCGAACGGGGATCAAGTCTCAACCGGTTCCTTGTTGGTTCAGGCTTCACAGCCGGGCGGGCCTGGCTCCTTCTCCTTGCCGGTGGATTTGTCTAGGATCAGCGCCACCGGTCCCGTGCTGATCCAATTCGTGGATTCGAGTCCCGCCGATGGTTCGATATTATCGCTTGGCTCAGTGATGATTAATATTGTCCGATAAAATTTGTTTCCATACACTGAATATCAATGGCAAAACAAAAGTTTTACGTGGTTTGGAAGGGACGAAAGCGCGGCATCTTCGTTTCGTGGCCGGAATGTGAAGCGCAGGTCAAAGGCTTCGTGGACGCGCAATATAAGGCCTTTGATTCGCGTGCTGAAGCGGAGCGCGCCTTTGCCGCGGCTTATAAAGATTACAAAGGCAAACCGGCTTCGACTCAACGATGGCTCTTCGCTCCGAATCCGCCGGTTATTCCCAGCTTGTGCGTGGACGCGGCTTGCAACGGCTCGCCGGGCAGGGTCGAATATCGCGGTGTGGATTTGGAATCCGGGAAACAGATCTTTCACGCCGGCCCCTTTGCCGACGGGACGAACAACGTCGGTGAATTTCTTGCCATTGTCCACGCATTGACGTGGCTTGATAAACAAAAGAAACAAATCCCGATTTATTCCGATTCAGAGAATGCCATCGCGTGGGTCATGACCGGTAAGTGCAAAACAAAATTGGAACGCATGAACTCGAATACCCAGCTTTTTACGTTGATCCACAGCGCCGAAAATTGGCTGGCTGAAAATGAATTGCCGGATGACCTTGTTTTGAAATGGGACACGCAAGCTTGGGGAGAGAATCCCGCAGATTTTGGAAGAAAATAGAATATCATATGAGATATACACTCAGGATAAAAATATGGAAACTGCTCTTCTTGTCATTGAGATTCAAAAAGATAAACCCTGCCCTCGCCGGCCTTCGATCACCTCCCCCAAATCCGAAATAAAAACTTTGTGTGATTATTCTTATAACACTTCCGGATTTGGGGGAGGCCGGGAGGGGGTCCATAATATTAATTGGCAAAAGGAAACCAAATGAAAATCGCTCTTCTTCTCATTGACATTCAAAAAGACTATTTCCCCGGCGGCAGGATGGAACTCGTCAATCCGCTGGATGCTGCCGGAAATGCCTATGAACTGCTTCAATGCTTCCGCGAGCATCATCAGCCTCACATCCACATTCAGCACGTGGCTATAAGTCCCACTGCCACTTTCTTCCTGCCCGGCACCGATGGCACGGACATTCACGATTCCGTGGCGCACTTTGTCGGCGAGCCGCTGGTCATCAAACATTATCCCAACTCGTTCCGTGAAACGAATCTGCTCGAGCTATTGAAAAGCTGGGATGTTGAACGCCTCATCATCACTGGCATGATGACTCACATGTGCGTGGATGCCACCGCCCGCGCCGCCGCGGACTTTGGCTTTCAAGTCATCGTCGCCGAAGATGCCTGCGCCACGCGTGATTTGAAATATGGCGATACGGTCATTCCCGCCGAGCATGTCCACAAAGCCTTTCTCGCCTCGCTGAAATCCTACGGCCAGGTCATGACCACCGACCAGGTCATTGCACATCTCGCCGCAGAAAACAAAAAACTGCTATAACGCAAAGGATGCGAAGTCCGCGCAGGAAAACCTTCGAGTCCTTTGTGCTTGATTCTTTCCGACATCATGATGGAGACCTATGACCACGATTGATCCCGAACGACAAAAGAAAGCCAAGGAATACGCGCTCATCTCACGCCGCCTTTGGCTGGTGGATACCACCTTTACCGCCGTCTATGCTCTGGCTTGGCTCTTCTTCGGCTGGACCACCTTATTGCGTAACTGGCTCACGGACATCTGGTCACCGTTTACGAACCCGTGGCTTCTTGTCCCTGTCTTTGTTTTTATCTACGCTGGCATTTACTTTGTCTTGAATCTGCCGCTTGGTTATTATGAAGGTTTTGTTCTACCCCATCGCTTTGACCAGTCCACACAATCCTTCAAAGACTGGGTTCTCGATCAACTCAAAGGCATTGCCATTGGCGCGCCGATTGGCTTGATCGTGCTGGAAATGTTGTATGCGTTTCTGCGTGCCTTTTCGACCACATGGTGGTTGTGGGCGGCGGGCGCCTTACTGATCTTCAACGTTTTGCTTTCCAACCTTGCGCCGGTTCTGATCATGCCCATTTTCAATAAGTATGTTCCGCTCGGCGATGAACACAAGGACTTGGCGGATCGTTTGATGAAGCTGGCAGAGCGCGCCAATACCAAGGTTAAGGGCGTGTTCAAGTTCGATATGTCGCGCCGCACCAAGTCTGCCAATGCCGCCTTGACCGGGATGGGCAATACGCGCCGCATTGTGCTGGGCGATACGCTGATCAATGAATTCACCACCGATGAGATCGAAACCGTATTGGCGCATGAGTTGGGACATCAGGTTCACAAGGATATTCCCTTCTTGATTGCCTTTGGCACCTTGACCACCCTGATCGGTTTATATCTCGCCTCATTGGCGTTGAATTTGGCAATTCATCTTTGGGGCTTTACCGGCGTTGCCGATGTCGCTGCCTTTCCGGCGCTGGAATTGGCGCTCGGAGTGTATGGTGTCGTCATGATGCCGTTGGAAAATGCCATCTCGCGCTGGCGCGAGCGCATGGCAGATGAATACTCGCTGCAATCCACGGCGAAAAGCGAGGCCTTTGCGTCCGCCATGACGCGCCTGGCGAATCAAAATTTAGGGGAAGTGGATCCGGAGAAGTGGGTGGTATTTTTGTTTTATTCGCATCCGCCCCTGGGCGAACGGATTGATATGGCGAAGAATTGGAAATGAAAACTCCTCTCTTTTAGGAGAGAAGCGGGGGCAGGTTATTTCGTCCAGGTTGAACGTCTGAAGAGTACCGGCAGGATGACGATGAGTACGATGATTAACCCCATCAACGTGATCCAATCTGTTGAGCCCGCCTGTGAAGCCGTTCCAGCAGGTGGTGTTGGAGTGGGCGTCAGAATTTGTGGCGCCGTGCTATGAAATCCTTGACTGGCAAACGCTATAAATGAAGAAGCGGTCAGGAAGGATACGATTCCAATCCCGATCAAGATAAGAAGCAGGATCTCGAAATATGTTTTTTTCATAACCATCGGATTCCGAGTATATCATATTGGCTATTTATGAAATCACACCTATCAGTTGCCCGGACCCGTTGCCTCCCCAGCACTTGACGCCGCCGCTGGTGGTCAATATACACGTGTGAAAACCACCTCCTTAAACAGCTATGGCATAGTACCCGAAGGGCAGGACCGGCATGCCAACCCCGGCCGCCTGCGCGGAAGAAAGGGATGGAATGCCCGTGAGGCTAACCGCAAAAACCAGCGTCAGGGCCAGTGAAAAGATTTTGAATAGGTGTTTCATGGAATTCTCCTCTCTGATGAATTGGATGACACTCACATATCGAATGTAAAAGCATCCATACACACGATTGAGGATGCTTCAGTGACATCCATGAATGATTCGCAGCCATCTGCCAGGGATTCGGGTATATCCGAATATGGTTTAAATAAAAAACAGCACATTCCTGAATGAAATCACTCAGGGTTGTGCTGTTACTTTAGAGCCGACGAATCCATATTTCTGTATCATGAAATTTCTCCTGGCCCATTTAACTCTAAAATCACCCTCAACGATAAAGTTAATTCATTCTACCCCTGCGAGATTATTCATGCAAGCGCCCCTATCTAAAAACGGAGAGGATCTGTGTAATGTGTAGCGCCTCAAAAAGTTTATCCCGCGTCCCGAAGGTTCGAGGTGAAATCTTCCTCATCTACCATCACCTTCGGGACGTTTTTTATTCTCTATACGCGTGCATCCTCGAAATCCGTATCATCCGTGTTCTATTGTCTTAACCCGACTCCCCCTCCCCGGAGATGAATTCATCCTCGCTCCCTAACTTTCAGGCCTCTCAACCCTCAGATCTTTCAGACTTTTTAGACCTCTTGGACTTTTTAGACCTCTCAGACCTTTTAGACTTCTCAGACCTTTCAGACCTCTGAGACTTTCCGATCTATTCCTCTTCCCAAAATAAAAAACGCTCCCGTCCGTCGGGAGCGTTTTTTATATCCAGCGGAGAGGCGGGATTTGAACCCGCGTTCCCTTTCAGGAAACACGCTCTCCAGGCGTGCGCGCTAAACCAAACTACGCGACCTCTCCATCGCCTGAAGACCTTTCGGGCATCAGAGCGGCAAAATTATACCGTACTTTTTTCCACAGGTCACGCTTATTGTCCCTGGATTTGCACCGTAAAGTGATCGAAGTTCGGCCAGTATTCAGTGGATACTGTGAAAGGTGCAGAACCTCCTGCCGGGATGGCGTTTGGATCCGTATAGGTGGACATCGCGCCGATGATAACGTCATATTGGTTGTACAGCGTGACAACTGCCTTTACCAATTTTGCATCCGTGTTTCCCATGTTTTGGATCACTCCCCGCACATATAACCAACTGCCGGTTGAATACGAGTTCGAACTTTGCAGGACGAGGTCCTGTCTTGGCAGTGTCCCGCTTTGTCCCTCCTCCTGTAAATCATACCAAGTGACCGGACCGTTTTTATTGGAGGTTAGCAAAAAGGGGCCGATCACGAAAGGTGCTTGGCCGTTTGCCGGGACTACGTTCAAGAGCGTGCTCGCATCCATGGTTCCGATCACAATTGGTTTACCGTTACGTTGGTAATAATAGGTCGCCGTGATTTTGATGTTTCCCATGGGCGTGGAGGAATTGTTTAACAGTTCACCGACGATGTAAAACCCGTTATTCGCGGCATAGCCTTGACTGCTTAAAACATTCAATCCTGCGGGCTTTGAAGCATCCGTAGTGGCGCTCGGTGTCACGGTTGCTAGAACGGACGCAGGCGTTGCCGTTGCGGGAGAGACTGTTGCCGTATCCGCCGCCTGCGGTTGTGTCGTTGCAGGCGGTTGGGTGGCCTGAACCGGGATTTGAGCGATGGGCGTTCTCCGGCTGTTACCGGAAGCATTGGACGCACTGGTTGAACAGGCGCTTAGCGCCAGAACCGAGACGATCATAATCAGGAAAAATTTTTTCATTTAATACTCCTTTGATATGAGTGCGATTTTTAGAACTTTACTTTGCAGGTTATGAATTGCCGCTTGTTTGTCGGACAATAGGCAGCACGAAGATGATGGTGGTTCCCTCACCAGCTGTGCTTTCGGCCCGGATTTGTCCGCCATGCGCTTCGATGATTGACTTTGAAATGGCCAGGCCCAATCCGGAACCGCTGTCTTGCCGGCTGCGTGATTTGTCGCCTCGATAGAAACGGTCGAAGACGTACGGCAGGTCGGCTTCAGAGATGCCCGGCCCGCTGTCCTGGATACGGAACTCGATTCCGGCCATGACGGCTTGGGCTGATAATCGCACACTTCCGCCTGTGGGCGTATATCGTAAAGCGTTATCCAGCAGGTTTCCGAATACTTGGATGATGCGGTGCGGATCGATATTAACATCCGGAAGGTTCGCATCCGCACTGCTGTTCAGGGAAATATTGAGTGCGCCTGCTTTCGGCAGGTACGCATTAACGACTCGCTCCATCAATTCGGCGGGCGATACCGGTTCCAGGGTCAGGGCTAACTCACCCGCTTCCGATAGCGAGAGCGTTCTCAGGTCTTCGACCAGCAATGCCAGCCGTTTGGCTTCATCGTAGACGATATCGAAGGTTTCCGGTGAGGCGGCCAGCTTGCCTTCGCTCAAAGCCTCTGTATGTCCCAGGATGATGCTCAATGGGGTTCGCAGTTCGTGGGCGATGTCCGCCGTCATTTTGCGGCGCAGGTCCCGGCTTTGCTTTAATTGCACGCTCATCTGGTTGAATGATTTGGTCAATTCTCCCAATTCATCCTTGGAACGCACCGGCACTTCCCTTTCCAGGTTGCCTTGGGCAATATCTCGCGTCGCATGGATTAATTCTTTTACGGGGCGGATCAGGCTGGAAGATAGCAGCCAGCCCAGCAGCAGGGAAAGAGCCGCCGCGCCTAAAACACCCACCAATAGGTTCTGATTGATGCGTGCAATATAGTCATTGGCAGGCGGGCGGGGAATTGCGCCGCGCGACGGAAAAGTGGGGATCAGCAAGCCGACCAATTGTCCGTTTGCCCAGATCGGTACACCGAAGGCTACTTGATCTGCGGAGGGCTTTTGGTTTTGGGATTGTGTGTCTGTGGAAAACACAACGTTTCCGCGATTGTCTACTAATACCAGGGGTCGCACTGGATCTGTGGTCGCTGCGGAATTGTTTTGGATGACGATTGCAACGCCGCTCCAACCGTTATGATTCACAAAGTAGGTGGAGAGGTTTGCCGCCAATGTATCTTGCCTCTGCGTGTTGACAAATCTCCCAAATTCATGAGCCGATACATTGGAGGCCAGCACACTGATCAATGCGATTCCTGCCAGGCTGACCCCAAAAAAAGCCAGCACTAATTTAATCGCCAGCGAGCGGTTGGGCAAAAGGCCTTGAAGTCCTGATTTGATCTTTGATAAGTTCGACACGGAAATCACTTCCCATGATTTGAAGATTCTTGTTTGAAACGATAGCCGATGCCGTACACGGTTTCGATGTAACGCGGATCGCGCGGATCGTCTTCGATCTTGGCTCGCAGATTTTTTACATGTGCGTCAATCGTGCGTTCATACCCTTCATAAGCCGAACCTTGCAGGTAGTCCAGCAGATCGAGCCGGGTGTAAGTTCGGCCGGGGGATGTCATTAATGCCGCTAACAGGTCGAATTCTGAACGGGTTAAATCCACGGATTTTTCGTTGACGGTCACCACGTGATTCGAGCGGTCGAGTACGATGTCTCCCGAGCGGAGCACGTCCGCTTTGGGCATTTCCTGGCCGGCCCGGCGCAGCACTGCCCGGACTCGCGCAGTGAGTTCGCGCGGGCTGAAAGGTTTCGTCATGTAATCGTCCGCTCCCAATTCCAGCCCGGCCACTTTATCGCTTTCATCAATTTTGGCTGTCAATAGAATGATCGGCGTCTCGCGCTCTTTGCGATGCAGGCGGATGAATTCATAGCCGTCCATTTCCGGCATCATGATGTCCAGCAGGATCAGGTCGGGTTTCTCGTTGCGGGCCTGGAAAAGCGCCTCACGTCCGTTCTTGGCGGTGACGACTCTAAATCCTTCATTGGAAAGATACGCTTTCAAAAGCGACACGAGCCGCTCTTCATCGTCAACGACCAAAATTGTTTTTGCCATAATACATTCTTCTCCTCTCCATCCAATCGGGTGGCGAAATCGCTCCGACTGGATGGAGTAAATCATGCTTCCTGTTTTCCTCGTTAAGGCGTTGGTGTCTCAGAGGGCATGGGAGCTGGAGTAGATGCAGCCGGAGGCATTGCCGATGGAGCCAGAGCAGGATTCTTTGTTTGCAGGAATCGGATCAAAACTCTCACCAAGCCTGCGTTGGCAGCAGCGCCCGAAGAGGCTCTTGCCCGCAACGTTGCGATAGCTTGTGGATTGGGAGTCGCGCCACCGCCACCAAAGCCGCCACCGCCACCAAATCCCCCGCCACCACCACCGCCAAATCCCCCGCCACCGCCAAATCCGCCACCCCCACCACCACCTGCACGCGGTGTACCTGTGCCTCTTGCACCAGTTGATATTCCTAGTTGCTGGAATATGGTTCCCATATCCTGACGCGTGAGTTTCATACTTACGATTGCCTGAACCTGATCGGGCGTCATGGCCTGTTCAACACCTACTAAAGTGGCTTGTAATTCTTCGGGGGCGGCCGTGTTACTGGTCGCCAGGGTTTGGTACGCTTCCCACAAGGGAAGCAGTTTTGCAGCTTCGTCCGGAGTGACCGCCAGATTGCCTTGTAGATTCATGGTTCCCAGGATCAATTGTTGGGCAGGCGAAATGGCATTGGAATAATTTGAATTGATCGGCCCAACCGGTGTGCTGGGCGGTGTGCTGGAATTATTGCCAAGTCCCGGAATGATTCCGCAGCCGGCGATCACTGCCGCGCCAAGCAATAAACTTAATAGTGGGACGAATTTTACTTTCATCTAAGAACTCCTTTTTTCGATTTTGATTAAGCTTCAAAAATAACCGTGTTTTATTCGTAATGGAGCGCCTCGATCGGATCGAGTTGAGCTGCTGTGTTGGCAGGGTAATAACCAAAGAAGATACCAACCGCCGCCGCGGAGGCAAACGCTAATAGGATGGAACTCGGTACAATTACAGTAGTTGCGATAGCAGTCGCATTGAATATAAGGGAACCGCCTACGCCGACAAGCACGCCGAGTAATCCGCCTGTTAGACTAAGCATCAAGGCTTCGGCTAGGAACTGCCAGCGAATGTCGTTCGGCGTGGCTCCAATGGCCTGGCGTACGCCGATCTCACGCGTGCGTTCCGTTACGCTGACCAGCATGATGTTCATAATGCCGATGCCTCCTACGACCAGCGAGACGGCCGCTACGGCTGCCAGTAAGGTACCGAATGCAGAGGTGGTTGCCGTTTGAGTGGTGATAATATCGCTCTGGGTTCGGACAGTGAACGGAAGCGTATCTACACTAAGATTGTGCCGCTGAGCCAGCAAGAGCTGGATTTGCAGGATGACATCGTTCATCTGGCTTTGATCTGCCACCTGAACCACAATGGTGTTAATGCGGTCGCCGATCACCCTCGCAAATTGGGAGGGCGTAAAGCGTTGGAACACGGTCGTGATGGGAAGATAGATGCGGGCATCGTAATCCGTTCCGCCCACCACGCCTCTTGGAGCTAAAACACCGATCACGGTAAGCTGAACATTTCCCACGATCACTTTTTGGTCAATGGGGTCTGTGCTTCCGAAAAGATTTTGTGCCAAGGTAGAGCCCAAAACAGCGACTGTATTTTTCTGATCCAGATCGGTTTGACTGAGGAAGCGGCCTTCACCGATCGGCGAAGAACGCACGGTTGGGAAGTCAGCTGTGGTGCCTATGACAGGAACTGAATCGACGGTATTACCGCCAAACTTTATGGTTTCACTTGCGTTTCGTTCGGTCTCGACGCCGGTAATGCCGGGTATGGTTGCAATGGCGGCGGCATCGGGATAATACAATGAGTTTTGTGTTTCAGTGGTTTGATTTCTGGGGCCGCCCGCAGTGAAGTTTTGGCTCACAAACAACAAGTTCGTTCCCAAACCTTGAATCTGCGCGGCGATGGTCGCTTCAGTGCCGGCGCTGACCGAGATCACCATGATCACGGCCGCCACGCCGATGATGACGCCCAACATCGTCAAAACGGATCGCAATTTGTTATTGGTTACGCCGGTCCAGGCGATGTTGATGATTTCTGATATATCCATATCAAACTCCTTTATAGATCTTTTTACGGAACAACACTAAGGACGCCGTTATGATTGGTTTCATCTTTCGCGATGCGGCCATCACGGACATGAAGGACTCGATTCGCATGTACGGCGGTCTCCGGGTCATGTGTCACCATTACAATGGTGCGGCCTCTTTGGTGAAGGGTATGGAGCAATTCCAGAATCTCTTCGCCGGAGTGGCTGTCGAGATTGCCCGTTGGCTCATCGGCCAGGATGAGCACCGGATCGTTGATGAGAGCACGGGCAATCGCCACGCGTTGCTGCTGGCCGCCGGATAGTTCTTTGGGCAGATGATGGGTACGCTTTCCCAGCCCGACCATTTCCAACGTTTCGCGTCCGCGCTTCTCCCTTTCTGCCCAATTGGTTTTCTTAAAGCGGCTGTATACCATCGGGAGGATGACATTATGCAGGGCAGTCGCGCGTGCCAATAAGTTGTAGGATTGGAAAACAAAACCGATCTTGTGGTTGCGTATCAGCGCTGTTTGAACTTTGTTTAAGTGACTGACATCCTCGCCATCCAGAATATACTGGCCGCTGGTGGGATGGTCCAGACAGCCTACAATGTTCATCAAGGTGCTTTTGCCGGAGCCGGATGGACCCATGATGGAAACGAATTCACCTTCGTTTATGCTCAAGCTGATGTGATCCAGCGCAGTTACGCTGATCTCCTCGCCCATCTGATAGACTTTGGTGAGGTCCTTGAGTTCAATAATTACTTTTTCAGACTTCATTTCATTGTCCTTAAGGAGTCGTCGTTGCGCTTGTATTTTGGGTGGTTACCGCTAAGCCGGTGCTGACTACATCGCCTAATTGAAGCCCTGATTTTATTTCAGCGTAACTTTGATCCATCAATCCAACCTCAACCGGCTGAAGCGTCAAATTTCCATTCTGCACAATAAAGACGGCATATTTTCCGGGCTCCAGTAGTTTCAGCGCTTGAACCGGAACCAGTAATACATTATTTGCCTGGGCATTGATTACATTGACAGTGGCATTGAGTCCGACGTAAAGAGAAGAGCTGGCGGAATCATCCAATGTCGCCTGGGCTTGAACTGCCGGCACGTTGTCCACCGTGGTCAGCGCAGGAACGATCTGGGTGATTTTCCCCTTGAAAGTCTGATTGGGGATCGCATCGAAAGTGGCATCCACTTCTTCGCCCATGGCGAGTTTGCTCAAGTCCGTCTCATCAATATAAACGGTCAGCAGGCGCTTGGACAGATCGGCAACCGTGATTACGGTTGCTGTACCGACGGTGTCGCCGACGGTATTATTTACCGCAGTCACCGTTCCATTAATGGGAGAGATGATCTGGGTGTTATCGTAATTTGTTTGTGCTGATTGCAGTGCGGTTTGTGCCTGCTTGAGTGCAACAAGGTTAGTCCCTGTAGCGCTGTCAGGGATCACGCCGGTGGTTAACGCAGTTATGAGATCCTGATCCTGCACTAATGTCGCTTGTGCTAAAGCAAGAGCCGCGCGTGCACTGGCAATGGTTGTATCGGCAGGAGCGTTGATCGTCCTGCTCCCCGTTTGTCTATTGGTGATGGTGAAGTGATCGGGAAGATATACTTTTTGATACCAACTCTGTGCTCCTGCCAATTCCTGGTTGGCATAATCGAGGGCTTTCTGTGCATCTTGGACTTTTTGCGTGGCATCCGCGGAAGGGGAGGCTTGGGCGTCCAGTTGGGCATTGGTCAGGTTTTGCTGGGCGGCAGCCACTTGTTCTTCCCAATGGAGCGCCTCGGGGCTGATATCATATGCTAGGGCATTATAGGCATTGTTCACATTGACCTGATCGGTGGCAACAGCCCCCTGGGCGGTCGCAATGGCTGCCGGGGAAGTCAACTGAGCCAGGTTCAGTTTTGCTTGCGCCAAGGCTTGTCCTTGGGTGGTATTGTCTTCCACAGCCAATACCTCTCCAGCGGTCACTTGATCGCCTACGGTTACATTGATCTTTGTGAGTGTAGCGTTGGCGCTGCTTGAAGAGCCACTGTTTGAAAAGGCCAGATTCGCCGTCGCCGCCGCAACCACCGTGCCTGTGCCGCTGGCGCTGATCACAATGCTTCCCTGAGTTACTCTTGCGGTTTTAAGAGCCGACTGGGCTGCAACCGCGCTCGTGCTCTTTTGCTGAGCGGATTGGTAATACCAATATCCACCGGCAAGAATCAATACAATGACAACTGAGCCAATAATGTACCAAAAATTCCTTTTATGGCTCGGTTTGGATATGGAGGCGGAAGAATCATTTGTGTTGGACATGAAATGCAACTCCTTCTTGAAAATCTTATATAGCAACTGCAAATATAGTATAAAAGCATGAAGAACTTTCGATGTCTATGTGTTAACATTGTGAAGAAAGGTGATTGATCTCCCCACAGATACGAATGCTGCAGTGTTATGACACGCTGCGCATAGCGTGTCATAACATCTCCAAATTACGAACCTAAAGTCTGGTTTTTTATCTGCGCTTGCCCGCTTCTATGGGGAACTCGCGCGGCTCCAGCATTCCCCAGCGGCTTGCACCCATATAGAGGATTTCCAGGATCAAGTCGTTGTATGCGATTCCTTCTGCGCTGGCTTGCAGGCACAAATCGCTGTAGTCAGGTGTCAATCCAGGCAGGGTGTTGATCTCCAATAAGCGCGGGTTGCCCTCCGCGTCGAGGCGAATATCTGTACGTGAAATATCGAGTGCATTGAGCAAAATGTGGGCGCGCCAGGCAAGGTATTGCAGTTTCTTGGCTAATTCCGGTTCGATTTTTGCGGGACAAAAGTATCCCGGAGCGCCTTCTTCGCCGACCGATTTGGATTTGGCCGCCTGGCTGTAAACGTGAGGCGTTACCGAACGCGAGCTATCCAATTCGAGCACGGAGAAGCGATGGAATCCATCTTTTTCGTACCATTCCGGATGGCGGCTGTAGAGTTTCGCGTCGGGCCGCCCCATAATGCCAACGGTAAACTCGCGTCCCGGCAGGAATGTTTCGACCAGCGCGGGCTGGTCGTAATTATCGATCACCCAATGCACTCGTTCGCGTAATTCCTTTTCATTTTTAACGATGGCTTTCAAATCCACCCCCATTCCGGTGCCTTCGCGTGCGGGCTTGACGAACAGGGGGAAGTTCAGGTCCGGACGAAGAGGCTCATCGCCGAGGATGAATTCCTGGAAGGGTGCGACCGGCAGACGCCGATCACGCCAGATGCGTTTGGTCAGGGTTTTATCCAGCGAGATTCCGTTGGTCAATACGCGTGAGCCGGTGTATGGGATCCGCATCATCTCGAGCAGGGCCGGAACTTGCGCTTCGCGTGCATCGCCGCCTAAGCCTTCGGCAATGTTGAGACAAATATCAGGTTTGAAATCGCGCAAGGCGAAAGGGAGGTTTTGGTCGGCCAGGATAAAAGTGGTTTGATGGCCGTCGCTTTCAATGGCATTGCGAATATGTTGTATCGTTTCAATATGGTCGAAATCGGCGTAAGCATCCGGCGGGACGCCGGGGGGCAGGGATACCTTTTCATCCTTGATATTGGCCAGCACGGCCACCCGCCAGTAACGTTTGAGACGGCGACTGGGAGGTTGGTCCGCGCCAGGCTCCTTGATCTTATTCATCTGGATTGCTCCTTGTGATTCTGGAAATGTCAACCGCTTAGTATATAACAATGCTTACAGAATACAAGAGGTCAATATTGACGATCTTTAATCCGGGAGCGCTCTGGGATACAATCGATGTTGTGACCTGCCGCGCTTTACCGCAGGCGGCTGAAACATTGACCGGGATGGCGTTTGCTGCCATGCTGCCAAGAGGCATTTGGATGACAGTGTTGCAAAGGCGCTGTTCAGCCATATATTTCGTTTATCGAAGGAACATGACGATCAAGTTTGTTGATGGCAATCCAACCCCAGCGCGGTTGGATTTCATAAAATAATGATCGCGCGGAAAATTGGCGAGCGGCATTCCCTGGTGGAAGGAAAACTGCCTGTAATGGAAATCGGTTTGTAGTCTATGAAATACTTGGTCATTCTTTGTCTATGTTCTTTGGTTGCCTGTAGTTCAGCGATACAAGCTTCTCCATCTGCCAACCCGGCAGCCTTGTTACGATCGAGTGCAACCTTAACGGCTCCCGTACCTGTAACGCCAAGCAGTACTCAGGATGAAATGTCAGGGGTATCTACGCCAATGCCCTCTGCGACGCCTTGGGTACTCCCATCAGGATTGAGCATTGAGGAACACCCTCTGGCAAAAGTCCCGGAAACCGATGAGATGATTCTCCATCCGCTCGATAATCTTAATCAGGAACAAATGCTCGCGAAACATGCCGATGAATTTCAAAAGAGTCTTCCATACGAATCGTATTATGGCCTTTGCTTCTGCACGATTTGGGCGATGCAGGGAAACGCGAAGTTGGAAACCATGTATGATTCCGACACACCTACACCGGATCATAAGATTTTGGCTGGTGTCACACGTGATGGAAAAATTATTTTTTCAACCCTGAATGCGCCTCCCGGCACGACGAATCAATTTCGAGTGCTTGCCACGTATGATAATCATTGGGTATTGGAACTTGCCGAGGAAAAGCAAGTACAGACTGGGCAGATTTTTACTTATTCATTTTTAGGGAAAATATTTGTGGATGGAAAATCGCTCAACGAACTTTATGGTTATGACGAATCGTTTGGCTTTCAAACCATTCATGACCGACCATTTTATTTTTATAAAAGGAATGGAAAGATAGGCGTTTCGTATGATGGTCGGGAAATCCCACTAAGTTATGACCTGGTCCCGCATTATGGCTGTTGCAGCGGCGGACAATTGAATCCGCGTATGGCTCAAAATATTGTTGCCTTCTTCGGCGTGCGGGGAGAACAATGGAATTATGTTGAGATCGGTGTATTCAATTCTCCCAACCCGTGAGGCATCTAAATGACCAGTTATTGCGATTATGTTCGCGTTCATCCTGAGGACGTGTACAACCGCCTCTATCATGATTCGCAATATGGATTCCCGCTATCTCAGGATCATCTGCTTTTTGAGCGTTTCATGTTTGAGGTCAATCAAGCCGGTCTTTCATGGATTACAATTCTGAAGAAAGCGGATAATTTTCGTCGTGCCTATGAGCATTTTGATATTGATAAAATTGCATCCTATGGTCCGCGCGATGTAACGCGTCTGCTTTCCGACGCCGGCATTATCCGCAACCGGTTGAAGATCAATGCCGCGCTTGAAAACGCAAAGCGGATACAGTCCCTGCGAAGTGAATTCGGCACATTTAAAAACTGGCTTGACGTTCATTCCTCTCTAACATTGGATGAATGGACAAAACTATTCAAACGGACCTTCGTTTTTACCGGTGGTGAGATTGTGCGTGAGTTTCTCGTCAGTACGGGATATTTGCCGGGAGCGCATGACGAGGATTGCGCGGTGTATAAAACGGTGGCAGTCTTGCATCCGGCTTGGATGCGAAAATTATAGGTTGCGCAAAAATAGAAATTTCGCCAAAGTGAATATTTTTTTGGCTGGAGCGATCAATAGAAAGGACGATGGGCTTGTTTGCCCGCGCGGTCTTCATGATGACCCAAACTATTCCCACCGCCGAACCGTTCTTATTGCCCGGAAACGGGACCGGCTGCCTGCTGATTCACGGTTTTACCGGGGCGACCAAGGCTGCCTATGTTCCACCGGAGAACGTTGCGCGCCTTCAGGTGTTTGAAGCCGCCTCTCAATTCATTCAGCGTCTGGAGTCGCAGTTCCGATGAATCGTTCTCTGCTTTGGCTGGGCATTTCCTTGTTCATGTGGGGGCTGGGTGAGAGCATGTTTCTGCTTTTTCAGCCGATCTACCTTCAACAGTTGGGCGCGGACCCAATTCAAATCGGCGTGATCCTTGGCGCGTTCGGTGCGGTGATGATGTTTACTCATATTCCCGCCGGCCATCTCTCGGATCGGATCGGTCGTCGTCCGCTGCTGATTGCGGCGTGGGTCATTGGCATTGCGGCAGCTTTGCTGATGGGGGTTGCCAGAACGCTTCCGGTTTTCATCGTTGGACTATTGATCTATGGCTTTACGGCCTTTGTCGCTTCGCCGCTGGATAGCTATGTGACCAAAGCCCGCGGTCAATGGTCGGTGGGCAGGGCTATCACATTTATTTCCATGACGTACAATGCAGGCGCAGTGCTCGGACCGGTTACCGGCGGCTGGATCGGCGATCATTTCGGGTTGCGTCAGGTTTACTTCATATCCGCCGGTATTTTTGTGCTGTCCACCATCCTGCTTTTGTTCATTGAGCCACAATCGCGCGATCGTCAGGATCCCAAGGATCCGCCGCCGAGTTTGCTGACCAATGGACGTTTTTTGAGTTTCCTTGCCGTTCTCTTTGTGGTTGCCTTTGCAACCTATTTGCCTCAGCCGTTGTCTCCAAACTTCCTTCTGAACCAACAGCGCCTTTCGCTGGAAGTGATCGGCGAGTTGTTTTCCATAGGATGCTTGGGAAATGCCGCGCTCAATTTGTTGTTTGGGCAATTTGAAGCGCGCACCGGTTTTATCCTGGGTCAAATCAGTGTGGCGTTGTTTGCTGTGCTGCTTTGGCGCGGCTCGGGCTTTATCTGGTTCGCCCTCGGATACTTTCTTCTCGGCGGGTTTCGCGCCCTGCGCGGCCTCGGCGTGGCGCAGGTTCGTCCCTTTGTGCACGAGTCGCAAATGGGACTGGCCTACGGCATCACGGAAATGGTCGGTTCTTCCACGGTTTTGCTTGCGCCTCCCTTGGCCGGCTATCTCTATCAATTGGATCCACAGCTCATGTATCCTGTTGGGCTTGTTTTGATTGGGATCGGGATCGTTCTTAGCTTGATCTTTATTCCGCGTTCGACAAAACTTCCGCCCGATCATGTCGAACTCGCGCATGACTTATAATAAGCCTTGTCCACAATATCGAAGAATCACAAATCCACAGATTTCGCAGATTTTTCTTCAATCCATGCATTCTGCGTAATTGTGGATTGTTCTTATAAGGTTGAATAGATTCTGTTATGTTGGAAATTGTAACCATCATCCTCGGCCCCGTTCAAACCAATGCCTATCTCGTTGCTGATTCCGAAACCCGCGACGCGGCTGTGATTGACCCGGCCTGGGACGGTCAAATCATCCTCACCGAAGCCCAAAAGCGCGGCTGGCGCATCGCGCATCTTTGGTATACGCATGCGCACTTTGACCATATCGGCGGCGCGGGCGCGATTGCAGATGCGTTGAATCCCTTGCCGTTGGTTGCGCTTCATCCCAACGACCACGTCTTATGGCGCGCAGAGGGCGGCGCGCCGCTCTTTGGATTTAAAATTGATCCCGGTCCCGAGCCGACGATTGATTTAGTCCAGGGTCAGGTTCTAAAATTGGGCAGTGTTGAATTTGAAGTCCGTTTCACGCCTGGACACACGACCGGTCATTGTATCTTTTATGTGGCCTCTGCCAAAGTTTGCTTCTGCGGCGATTTGATCTTTCAAGGGAGCGTTGGCCGTACCGATCTGCCCGGCGGCGATTGGGATACTCTGGTTGAGAGTATCAAAACCCAGGTATTTACCTTACCCGATGAAACGCGGCTCCTCTCGGGACACGGCCCTGAGACAACGGTCGGCGAGGAAAAGAAATACAATCCATTTGTTGGAAATTCAGCTTCAGAATAGGTTCCTTGGGATAAATCATGGAAAAAGCTGCAGCACCCTCACCGCGCTTCGCGGCGCTTGGCTATCGAAACTTTAAATTGCTCTGGTCGGGATTGATCGTTTCCAACATGGGCACCTGGATGCAAAACGTTGCCAATGGCTGGCTGGTTTTACAGTTAACAAATTCGCCGCTTTGGCTTGGATTGCTCGGTTTGAGTTTTGCGCTGCCGATGATCATCCTGCCTCCCTTGGCCGGCGCGGTGGTGGATCGTGTCAATCGGATCAAGCTTTTGTATTTTACGCAAAGTATACAAATGCTCGGCGCGTTTGTGTTGGCCGCATTGACTTTGTTTGGAGGTGTTCAAGTCTGGCATATTTTGGCGGTATCGTTTATCAGCGCCGCAATGCTGGCTTTCGATAATCCCGCCCGCCAGGCGCTGGTTCCCGATCTTGTCGCCCAGCCTGATTTGTTGAACGCGCTCTCGCTCAATTCCGCCACCTATACCGGCGCGGCCTTGATCGGCCCCGCTTTGGCCGGGGTAATGCTGGCTCCGTTCGGCGCCGGGGCGCTTTTCTTTATAAACGGCGTGAGTTTCCTGGCCGTGATCTTTGCGCTGGCTGCCATGCGCGATGTACGTACGCATAGCGGAGGATTTCAACATCCTTTGCATCAATCCTTCTGGAACGGCTTGACCTATGCCTGGAATAATCGTTTGATCATGGCCTTGCTCGTGCTTTCTGCCATAGGTTCTTTGTTCGGACGGTCTTATCAAACTCTTCTGCCCGTATTTAGCCGGCTCTGGAATGTGGGTCCGCAGGGTTATGGCCTCTTGCTTGCCTCTGCCGGCGCTGGGGCATTGGTTGGAGCCTTTGGGTTGGCGTCCGTAAAGAATGTATCCCGTCATGGCGCGGTGATGCTGGTCAACGGACTCCTGTTCAGTCTTTCCCTGATCGGTTTTGCCCTGAGCCCCTCGTTTTGGCTGGGTATGGTGCTGTTATTCATTGTCGGGGTCACCTCCACGCTCTTCGCCACCATCATTGCAACCTTCATTCAGGTCATGATCCCCAACGAAATGCGCGGCCGCGTCATGAGCTATTACACCGTAACGTTGATCGGCCTGCCCTCGCTGGGCGCCTTGGGCAGCGGTGCGGTCGCCGAATGGCTGGGAGGCCTCAATGGCGCTCCCCGTGCGGTCTTGATTGCCGCAATCTTGCTCGGAATTATCTTGATATTTGTAACGCCGGTTTTCTGGCGACGCAATATTCAAAGAGGCTAAAGATGTGGTTGGGAGGAGAAAATATAGGCAACCTTCTTGTGTTCTCGATTCTCACCCAGAAAGAAGGTTTCGATCAGTCAACTTTAGCCTTACTTTTCCTCTCATCTCCAATATCCGGACTTTTGTTAATGTTCAGGTATTCCATTGTCTAACAAATGAAACTATAATAAGAAAGTTAGGGGTTCTCTCATTTGATTGGTAGGATTAAGCGAAGAATTCAGTTGGGTTTTACAATAGTACCCCAATGCGGGGATATTGGTTATTTCGATGGCTGTCTCTTTACAAGAAGTTCATTGTTCTGTCATTGACCAAGGAGTGAAAGAATGAAACAGTCTCGGTCTACTTCCTCGAAATCTCGTAAATCTCAGCAGCCTGTTCAGGCCTTGTCTGTCTTGAATGAAATTGTACAGGTAGTGACTGCTATTCAAGATCCTTCAAAGGTGCTAAAACAAATCGCTGAAAAAGCAAAGGATGTTCTAGACGCAGATACTGTGGATCTGTATGAATATGATCAGGCGCACCATAAGTTTTCTATGCCCCCAATTTTGGTTGGTAAGAGATTACATCCTGATATTTCCAAGAATGAAATATACGAAGATGATGTGGCTATAAAAGTTGTCAAAGGTGGGAAATCACAGTATTTTTCGGAGGTCCAGAGCAATGTTCTGTTAACGGCGAAATTTGATGTTCAGCGCGCTGATGTTCCAGTTGAGCGCTTTGTTGTTCGCGAAAAGATACTTTCTTCTGCCTCAATTCTATTACGGGCAGGTGATGATACAGTGGGTGTGATGTTTGTTAACTACCGTACACATCAGAAGTTCGATGATGAACAAAAATATCTTATCGAGACTTTTTCGAATTTGGCGGCTGTTGCAATTCACAACGCCCGCCTTTGGAGCCTGCAGGAGACGCAAGTCCTTACAGCCTTAAAAAATATCATTGATGTAATTGGTACAAAGGAAGAGCCGCTTTCTGCGATCTTGGAACAAACGGCAGCTCTGTTTTCTGCGAATAATGGATCTGTCAGCAGGCTAACAGAGGATGGCCAATACCTTCAACATAAAGTTCGATGGGCCGGGGGAAAACTTGACAATGAAATAATAAAGGATCCTTATATCCATCCCATTAGTAAAGGTATTACAGGCCATGTAGTTCAAACGGGGTTATCTTATCGGACTGGTGATGTTCATAAAGCGATGTTTTATGATCCATGGAATCCTACGACCAAATCAGAACTAGCTATCCCTCTTAGAAATGTTTTTGGAGGAGTCGTTGGTGTGTTAAACCTTGAAAGCGATGCCGCTGATTTCTTTACTGAAAAGGATGAGAAACTTTGTCAAAGTTTTGCACATGCAGCATCGGCAGCTATTCAGCAATCTGATTTGATCGAAGACATACAGTCGTTACACTATTTAACAGAAACGCATACTCTAAAGAATTTACTCGATAAAATTCTCAAGAGCCTCACTAAAATGATGGGAGAAAACACTGCTGCCAGTATTAATTTGTATGATTCTAAGAATGATTTATTTTATGCATTTGATGGCGTTGGCCCTACTCAAAAACTTATAGATGAGTATTTGTTGATACCTCCTCGCAAAGAAGGAGAAGGTGGTACTGGGCGCTATGTGCTTAAAACTAAAAAGTCTCTTTTTTATGATGATGTTAATAATATTTCAAATGGTTACCCTAAAATCCGTCCGGAGTCTATACCTTTTGAAATTGCTTCATTCGCAGTACTGCCATTGATTTATCAGAACGAAATAGTAGGCACATTGTTCATCAATAAGATAAGAGATCGAATCCAATTTACTGAGGACGCGAAAAGTATCCTTAACACGTATGCTGACCAGGCCGCTTTGGCCATTCATAATGCCCAACACTTGGTAAGTGTTGAAATATTGGATACGCTCCTAAAAGCCACGGTTACGGAGAGCGAAACATATATTTTGGATTTGATTGTTGAAAAAGCTGTGGCAGTTATGGGATCGGATTATGCTTCTATTTGGTTGAGTGAAGATATTACTGGTGATTTGGTCAGAAGAGCAATTTATATCAAGCCGGAAGAACAAGTGTATCTTAACATGGGTATTGAAAGACTTAAGAGCAATGACATGAGTATTAATATGACTGCTTTTAAAGAAAAAGAGGCAGTTATAGTCGGCGATGTTAATCAGGCGGAAAGTGAGGGCCGTTATCATCGAATTTATGAAAAAGCCAGATCTGAAATTTCTGTACCTCTGATTTTGCAAGGGGATGTAATAGGTACTCTCAATACTGAGAGTCAGCATTTGGCCGCGTACTCGAATATTGATAAGATCACTTTGCGAATTTTTGCAGATATTGCTGCTGTGGCGATAAAAGTTGTTCAGGATCGGGAAGAGATTAATAGAGAAGTTCAAAGAAAAACGGTAGAGATTCAGAAAACAAATGAAGAGTTATATAGAAAAAGCGAAGAGCTAAAAAGGATAAATTCACAGATTAGTGATGAGGTAGAAAAACGAACTTCGGAAATTCAGCACATGAATTATCGTCTCGAGCGTAGAAATAATAGTTTTGAAGCGCTTACTGAAATTGGTCAGCAATTAACCGCAAGTGTTCAATATGGTGAACAGCAAATCCTCTCAATTATCCAACAACAAGCTAGCCGCATTATGGACACGGGTAATATGTTTATTGCTCTGTATGAACCGGAAAAGGATTTGCTGTATTTTGAACTGGCTTTCATTGATGGCGTTCCGGTTGATATCAGAAACGAGCCAAAATGGGCGCCGCGTTCTGGCGGCAATGGCCGCACAGAATGGATCATTCGAAACAAAACTCCTCTGTTGACCTTTACAAAGGTAGATGCTGAAAAATGGTATGACCAACCTAATGCCCGAAATTATATTGAGCAAACCTTTGCATCCTGGCTGGGCGTCCCCATTATGTTCGGCAATGAAGTCTTGGGCGTGATTGCCACTTATAACAAAACCGAGGAATATAAATACGATCCGGATGATTTGAAAATCCTCTCTTTGATGGGACGTCAAGCAGCAATTGCTCTGCAAAATGCCCGTTTGATCGGTAGACTGGATACCATGCGGGAACTCGGAGAGGACTTGAGCAGTTCGTTGTCTATCTAGGAAGAAATCAATGGTAGAGACAAAACCATCCCAAAACGCAATTAGTGTCGATGATGTCGGGGAAAGTTTCCTTAGCTATTATCGTCGGCTCGGCTACGAGGTGATTGACGGTAGTCCTCTCATGGATGATTCGTTGCCCATGTCGTTCGTGATGAGTGCTGGCATGGTGCAATTCGAAAGAATGTCCGGAAAAAAACGTGGCGGCGATCATTTTGCCCTGATTCAAAATTGCTTTCGCTACTTCGACTTGGATAACATCGGCACTAGCAGTACACATCTGAGTCTGTTTCAGATGGCTGGAGCGTTTGACTTTGGTCTGGTGGATAGGCGAAAAACGATCAACCAGATTTGGGATTTACTAATTAATGTTTATGGTTTTAATCCTGCTTCGTTGGTTGTAACCTATTTCAAAGGAGGGGATGTTGATGGACAAAAGTTGCAGTCCGATGAGGAAACTGCTTTGGCATGGCAGGCAGCTGGAATACCCCGCGAACGGATCATCGGGCTGGGTGTGGAAAGTAACTACTGGCAGCAAACCAGCTTGGCAGTTGGTCGCATCAACAGCCGGAAACGTGGTCCCAATACAGAAGTATTTTATGACCGAGGCGCGAAATATGGGTGTGGAACAGAATGTGGACCTGGTTGTCAATGTGGAAGGTTTGTTGAATTTCTGAATACACTTTTTATTACCCATCAATTTGACAATAAACTGCATCGCCTTGTTCCAATGGAAGAGCCTTTTACGGAAGTCGTTATTGGAAGAGAACGAGTCGCGTCTATATTGCAAAGCACAGAGTCTGTTTTTGGCGTTGATACAATTATGCCGTTGATACAGCAATTGCGCTGTTTTTCAAAGCCTTTGCCAGTGCAGATTGATGGCCTTGATCCTCTGAAATTTGAACGCATCCTGGTGGATCATCTGCGTGCGCTTCTCTTTTTGACGGCTGATGGCGCTCCACCTCCGGGTAAGGGTGGCCGCGCCCGTTTGATGCGTATCTTGATCCGCGAGATGTTAACCAGCCAAAGGTTGTTGGGGATTTCCGATCCAGGCTTCATGCGTTCCATGATTTTGACTGCTTTGGAACTTTATCCACAGCTTGCCTTGGCTCAAAAACGTTTGTTAGGATATCTGGCCGAAGAAAAGGAGCGTTTTGAACGGACGGTGCAAGTAGGGCTGTATGATCTTGAAGCGATTATCCAAAATGGAAATGGACAGATCAGCAGAGAAGACATCGATGCTCTGGAGAAAAAGCACGGTTTGCCTCTGCCGTTATTGCGATATCGCTTATGGCAAAAGAAAATTATTTTTGGCCAAGTTGATGGCAAAAAGCCTCGCTTCAAGTCCGACTTGAAAACACCGCAATCAGCACCTGCTTCCAAGCTTTCAGATAATCAACCGCGAGACAACAATACTAAAAGTGGTATCCAAACTTTTTTGGATGTTTATCATGGGCTCGGATATGAGGTGATTCAAGGTAGCTCTCTGCTTGACGATAGCATCCCGATGTCCTTTGTAATGAGTGCTGGGTTGGTACAGGTCGAACGCGCCGCCTTGCCATTGGTCAGGCAGGGTAACAGCCGCTTTGCACTCCTGCAAAACTGCTTCCGTCATTTTGACCTCGATAAAATAGGCTCAAGCAGTACCCATCTTAGTTTCTTCCATATGCTGGGTGCTTTTACTTTTGGCTCGCTGAAACGCCATGAGCAGATTCACACCGCGTGGAATTTGGCAGTGAATATTTACCGACTACAGCCCGATAAATTATGGGTTACTTATTTCGGGGGCGGTACGATTGCCGGAAATAACTTCAAATCAGATTCAGAGACTTACCAGACATGGCGTGATGTTGGAATCTGCGAGAGTCACTTGTTGGGCTTGGGTGGAGACAATAACTTTTGGAAACAGAGTTCCATGGTGATGGGGCCGGAACACGCCTCCAAGTGCGGCCCAAATTCCGAGATATTTTTTGATCGCGGAGAAGATCAGCGCTGTGGTCCGGACTGTCAGCCGGGTTGCGGTTGTGGACGGTTTGTCGAATTCCTGAATATGTTGTTTATTGGATACTCTCTGGATGAACAAACTGGACAGTTTTATCCGTTGGAGAAGCCATTCACCGAGGCGGTTATCGGTGTTGAACGTTTGGCCATGGTTCTGCAGGAAACCGCCTCGATTTATGAGATTGATAGTATCCAACCCTTGATGCTTCAGATTCGGCAATTATCCAAATCTGTAGAGCTTGAAGATGATGATCGTTTGCGGTACGAGATGATCTTGGCTGACCATATTCGAGCGCTTCTTTTCCTGACTTCTGACGGCGCTCCGCCTCCGGGTAAAGGCGGCCGCTCCTTTTTGATGCGCCGCCTGATGCGAGAATTTCTGGTCAGTATGGAATTGTTGGAAATAAACACCCCCTCCTGCTTTTCCGATTTGCTTGATCGGGCAATTTCGCTCTACCAGGAATTCAAACCTGGAATACAAGATGCAAAAACTGTTCTTATGCAGTATTTTGTTGATGAAAAGTCGCATCTTGAGCAAACTTTGAAATTGGGCTTTGCCCGCATAGAGCGCACATTAATGAATCGCAATGCTCATTGGGTAAGCGGTCAGGATATTCTGGATTTTGAAAAGGAATATGGCCTGCCGCTGCCCTTGCTGGAACGCTTCTTAAACAAGAAGCGAATTGCATATCACCCCAAGGCTATTATAGTAGCCGAGGAACTTTGGAAATTGGATATTTTGGAAACGAATGCCCAATCTACAGAAATGACCGCGCGAGGAATGCCATGACCACTGAACGAATTGAAGCGATTCTAAATTCGGTTTCTCAACGGGTAAAAAAGTTGGTCCCGTCTGACAGATTCTATGTCGTGCTTTATGACTTGAAGAAAAAAGAACTCAGTTTTCCTTTGGTTCGATACGGCGATGACAATTTATCAATATGGAACGCTCGACCCTGCATATTAGACGACGTTTTGCCCGACCTTGTTATTGCGAATGCAAAAAGCCAACTTTATGAAGATGGTCTCTTATCAAGTGTTGAAAACGGAGAGATTCACTATTGGCCTGACGAGAAAAATGTTCCTTACTCCTGGTTGGGCGTTCCGTTGATTGCGAGGGACCAGACACTGGGCGCGTTGGTGGTCGAGAGTTGGCAAAAAACCTATTCATTCAATAAGAATGATGAGAACACACTAGAAACAGTGGCGCGCCAGGCTTCTATAGCTCTTGAGAATGTTCGTCTCTATGAGGAATTAGAAATTACAATTGAGCAATTAGAAATTTCAAATGAGCAGTCAAAACGCAGGGCAGATAATTTAAAGGTACTTAACGATGTCGGACGGCAACTCGCTAGTGGATCAGTGAAACAGGAAAAGGAAATCCTTGATCTCGTCTATGAAAGTGCAACGAAACTCCAACTTGATACCAGCAATATGTATATTGCATTTTATGATCCAAACCCCAATAAGCCAGATACTGCGGAAGAGATCCATGGGAATCTCCGTTTTGCCTTGGCGTTTGAAGATGGGCAGAAAACTTCTATAAGGGATCGCATCGCTCGAAGGGGGTTGACTGAATACGCTATCCGCACCAAACAATCTTTCAACCCGCCTGAGGTTCAACAAGTATATCAGGAATTTGCCCCTGAGTCGGCTGGAAAAAGCAACCCGTCTCGTACCCGTTCCTGGTTGGCTGTTCCCATGGTTTCCAAAGGCCAAGTCTTTGGAGTGATTGTACTGCGTAATTATGAATTTGAAAATTTTTATACTGATGATGATCGAGAAATTTTGGAAATACTTGCCGGGCAGGCGGCTACTGCTTTGCAAAATTTGCGTTTATATCAAGCCGAAAAATTAGCGCAAGAGAGAAAATCCGCTACCGATAATATGGCAATTATGAGTCTTACAGCAGCAGAATTTGCCCACAAGATGAACAACCTGGCAGGCACTATTCCAGTAAGAATTGCGCTGGCAAAATCACAATTGGACAATAATAATCCTAGAGACACGAAGATTATTGAACAGTTATCAAAAATCGATAGCGAAGCTAATAGTATTCTTGTAGCGGCTCAAGAAATACGGGAAAGTTCCGAACCAAGAGCGCCGGAAAAGATTGATGTGCATCAATTGCTAGAAACTGCAATTGCAAGGGCTGGAAATACTCAGCAAAATGTTGAAAACAAGGTTGAAATTTTGAAAATATTCGCCAGGGATTTGCCTTTCATTCAAGCAGAGAGGAATTCTTTTTTAGATACTCTGACCAGCATTATTAAGAACGGCATCGAAGCAATTGATATCCAGGGAAGTGTAACTGTCAAGACGCGCCGTATCAAACGTTTCGGAAAGGATTTTGTAGAAATAGAAGTGTCCGACACTGGTAGAGGTATTCCGACCTCGGATCTTTCCAAAGTCTTCGACCTGTTTTATACAACCAAAGGTGAAAAAGGATTGGGGTTTGGGCTTTGGAGGGATAGAACGTTCATTAAACGGCTTGGCGGAGAAATTGATGTCCAAAGCGAGGTTGGAAAGGGTTCAATGTTTACCATTCGTATTCCTGTCAACACGAATTCTTGAGGTCAAAGGATAAAGTTAATGAAGAAATATTCCGTTTTAGTAATAGATGATCAGGATAACTGGCGCGAATTGCTGGTTGACCTGCTCAACGATCAATTTGATGTAAAAAGCGCCAAAGATTATAAAAGCGCTCTGGAGACGATTCAAAATCAAAATCCTCCTTTTCATGTGGTGGTTACTGATATGCGCCTTGTAGATGAGGAAATTGGGAATGAGGATGGGTTGAAATTAATTGAATACTTGAACAAGCGCGGTGATGAAACCAAAACTATTGTGATTACCGGTTATGCTACTCCTGACACTGCCAAGCGGGCATTGTCTACTCTTGTCGCTTACGATTACCTTGAAAAGCGGCCTTCTGATGGCAAGTCTTTTAATTTCAAGGAATTTCAATCGATTGTCCATCGTGCCGCTGAAAAGGCCGAAGAAAAACGCCCCAAAGGATTCATCGATGTTTCCTACAATGTTCTTGTGCTAGAGCCCGGGCAAGTTCAACGCTACAAGTTGGATGATGTTCTGCGAAGAGAGGGATACCAAGTCACAGCCTTGGAAAGCATTGAGAAACTAGAAAGCCTGCTTGATGTCGCCGATAAAGATTATGCCTTGATGCTTATAAATGAGTCTCTGGCTACTGATGATCTATTTAATAAACTACGGCGTTTATACCCTGATGGAAAAATCATCATTCTTACGCTACATGACGTTGGCAAAATTATGGACGCGATGCGCGAATATCCGGTCCTGACCGCGTTCGCCATGCCTAATGGAGAGTTGAATGACAAAGAATTACGCGATGTTCTCCATAGGGGGCTGCCGAGAAAGTATATTTCAGCGCGGGTAAATTATCCTGACCAGCCGGAACAAGTTGTTACAAAAGGGATAGTCGGACAAACTTATCATATCAATTTGTCAATTCAGGATACTCCTTCAGAAAATGCAGTGGGTGTCAATCTTGCACCACAAGGTAGTAAAAAGGGGAAGATTAAGTTGCATCTGTCTGTTCATGCTAAAGGAATAAAAGTGGAGCCAGAGACTGAAAGGTATTGGGATATTCCTCTGGCAACTGAGCGCCCTAAGCCTTGTTATTTTTTGATCACTCCAGAAAATACTGGAAGCAACGATATTGCGGTTGAGATTGATCAGGAGAACCGCTGGCTGGGGCGTATACAAATGAGATTAGATGTGAAATAAAGAACATCTCTATAAACGTAAAAGTACTCATAAAAATTTATCTAAAACCAACGATCAAATGAGGCAAATGGAGTGACAGGCGCTTTCGAAAAAACCGTGCTAGTGGTTGATAGTGATGATGGCAAATCTGGCTGGCAAAAGCGTATAGCAGGTTGGCTTGGTAATGAATTTAAAGTTTTTACTGCTAAGACTTATGATAAGGCGCTTCAGTGCCTTTCAAGTCACATGCCTCCTTTTCATTTTGTGGTTACTGAAATCTCGTTAGATGAATTTGATGTTAATAATCAAGATGGTTTTAAGCTGGCGAACAGAATAAAAGAATTAGGCCAGTATACCAAAACGATCATATTGAGTTATTCACATTTCGCGGATTACAACAGAACTATAGTTTTAAGTCTTCATGAAAAAATAATTTCTGATTTTTATGAAAAAGAGCCTTCTGGCGTAAAAGGCTTTAGGCTAGACGAGTTCTTGGCAGGATGTAAAAAAGTGGCCGACGAAGCAGAAAACGCCCGAAAACAAAATCTGATTGATATCTTTGTTGTAATGCCTTTTTCGAAAGTATATGAACCTTTTTATATGGATATTGAAGAGGTGGCCAAGCCATTGGATAAAATTTGTAAACGCGCTGACAAGAAACTGGCAACCGATGCCGACGGCAATATCATGGCTGACGTTTACTATGGTATTGAACATGCAGAAGTCGTGATTGTGGAATTAAGTGATCTTAAGCCTAGTGTATTGTTTGAATGTGGAATGAGTTACGCACGACACAAGAAAATTATCTTAATGGCTAAGGAGGACCAAAAGGCAATGATACCGGAGATACTGGCGGGGCGTAGAATTGAATTCTATCCTGCTACATATGGAGGAGAAAGAAAATTAAAAGAAACTTTACGCGATAGATTGAGGGAGGAATTTTCAGCGAATGTCAGTGGGATTGACGCAACAGCAAGCGCTCAGATTAATAACTCTTTGTGCTTCGCTATGTCATCTCCAGAAGAGGATGGGCGTGATACTCTTAAAGCGATCATCAAGAAATCGATTGAAGAAAAGGGAATGAAATGCTTTGATGTGTCGGATGATAATGACCCGGCTTGGCATAGTTCTGATACCGAAATGGGGAAACCAGCATTTATCGAAAAAAAACTGCGGGAGGCAGCATGTGTTATTGCCGATTTATCTTGGGATGACCCTACGGCCTTCTATCTTGCTGGATTGGCTTATGGGCTTAGAAAAAAATGCAAATTCCTATATCATCTAGAGAAAGAACCGCCCTTTGATATTAAAGACTTATATTTATTACGGTATTCCAATAAGCACGAGGCCGAACGAGAAAAGGCACGTAATGCTTTAAGTACATGGTTGCGGGTCAATGTGCCTTCAATGACATCGCAAAAAGAAAAGCCGCTAACGTCAATTTTGTTTCTTGCTGCAGAGCCTACCGATCGGGTTCGCTTGCGATTAGGAGAAGAGCTCCGCGAGATTAGAGAAGAACTGTCAAAGTCACGACAAAGGGATAGTTTTAAACTGGAATTACCGGAACTGTCTCTGCGTCCGAGAGATATTACCCGAGCATTTCTGGAGACCAATGCTTCGATCATCCATTTTTCTGGACACGGCGGGGCCGGGGGACAATTGTTTTTTGAAACAGAGGACGGTTCCACATTACTGGTCGAACCGGATATCCTTGCAGATTTATTCAAGCAATTTTCTAAAAGAATTAAATGTGTGATTTTAAACGCCTGCTATTCTGAAAAACAGGCAGAAGCCATATCTCACTATATTGATTATGTTGTTGGGATGAACCAAGCAATTAGCGACAATGCAGCTATAGCATTTTCCATTGGCTTTTATCAGGCCATTGGGGCAGGCAAGAACATTGAGGAAGCATTTGAATTGGGTAAAATTCAAAGCGGGTTGCAAAGCGCACTGGAATATCAAACTCCGGTTTTGCTCAAGCGACAACAATAATTTCTTCTCAACCTGTTGACTTCATATTTACTTTTCAATTCTATATATCTGAAATCCCGCTCTTGCCAGCAGCCCCGGTATCAATTTAACGGTTTCAATATCTTTCTCTTTCTCTTTCTCAATATCTGGGAGAGCATTCCAATCAACCAAGGCTGGATGTATTTTTCGAGCGTCGTCTCGTTTCGCGCCGTATTTCCAGCCGTCCATTATTTTTTCCTCGCACCAGCGTATATGTTCCATTTTTGCCATTTTAAAGATTTGTTCAGGCTTAAATTCGAATTTTTCCTTCCCAAATTCACGCCATGGTTTAATTCCACATCCAACAGCAGTGAGTTTGACTCCGATATGATCGGCCTGGCGCCGGTTGGACTCTTTTAACTCTTCTGGCAGAGTCTCCCACTTCACCATACTTGAGTTATTCTCAACTGTAAGCCCTTTTTGTTCTTCTCTTCCCACATAATCTTCATGGATGATTCTAGCCAGCGCCTCATGTGTGCCATCGTCCAGCAATCCAATCTTGCATGTGCTCTCCAGGAGTCCAAAGGCGGTCAGGTTCTTAAATTCAGGACTATTGGTTTCCCTAAGAAATGCGGCCAATCCCGAATCTTCAGTCATGCTGATCATAAGCTCTTGGTTTTGATCTTCAAGAAATTGGAGCAGCGTAAAACCTGTTTGTAGCCCGAGAGTAGAATCGTCGAAGCAGATAAAAGCCTTTGTCACCGGAAAATCTTTGTCGGTATTGATCGGAAATATTACTTCCTGCAAATCGGGCCAATTCGTATTATGTTCCTGCTGATTGAACTCACACGCCTTGATTAGGAGCGGAAAGCGTACTCTGAGATTAGCTAACTTGCTCTTAACATTCTGGTCAACAACGGTAATTCTCAGCTTCTGATCCATGATTCCGTCTTGCAGGCACCATTCTCGAGCGGCTTGGACAATAAGGTGATCCGCTAAATTCCCCATCCCGATTATTAGAAGGTGCGGTGGCTGGCTCGAAGTTTTTGCGCCGAAAATTTCGCGCAAAAGAATACGGGCGCTGGTATCATAAACGTTGAACATCTCAACTCTAAGCGATGAGGTCTGCTCTTTTGTAAACTCTCTTTCTCTTAATATGGTCCACAGATAGGGGTCTGTGATATGTATGGTACAGGTCGGTAATTTCCCGTGATTACCACGAACGAGTATTTCGGCTTGACCGGCCACTTCAACGTTGGTCGCGTCTTCGCCGCAGACTGCAATTAAATGTTTGGCTTGTGGTACACCGGCTTTAAGTAAAATTTTATTGTCACGGGCGTCTCCAATAATTACAATTGCCCCTAATTCGCGACAGACATCCAGATAGGGATTGCTGCTGTTCTGTTCAATGATTACAACGGGTTGAAAGGCTTTGCGCAGATCTTTTGCCAGGAACAAGCCCTTTTGGCCTAACCCGCAAATGACGTAGTGATTGGATAAACGCACAAGTCGGAAAAGTTCGAGCTGCTCTTTGAATACCACTACAAAGGCTTGAAGGAGTGTGTAGGCAGCCAGGATGGGAGAAAGGAAGCG
>Ga0182027_10001706_pt1 | contig 36257 bp, 35 predicted proteins | sample 712E1DmetaG_FD_121300 | JGI IMG/M metagenome (GOLD analysis project Ga0182027, IMG submission 121300) | Permafrost microbial communities from Stordalen Mire, Sweden - 712E1D metaG (Illumina Assembly) | ecosystem: Environmental > Terrestrial > Soil > Wetlands > Permafrost | place: Sweden...
AACTGCCACACCCAATTTGTGCGCCCGAATACGCCGGATGTTTTGATGTGGGGGCCGGCTGAGAGCCTTCAGGAACTCCGGCAAGAGCGTCCGCCCCTCATCGGAAACCGGCGCCAGGGGCCAGACCTGGCCGAGGTTGGCGGCCGCCGTTCGCCGCTGTGGCTCAAGCTGCACTTCTATGACCCGCCCGAGGTCAGCGGAGTTTCGATTATGCCTTCGTATGCTTTTCTATTTCGCGATGAGCGCGGTGACGATCTTGTGAGTTACCTGGAAAGCCTGCATGGAAGCGGCACGCCGCAACATCTGATTGCGGAAAAAAGCTGGCATCCGTCTTCTTCGGCCGTCGCAGAGGCCAATGCCAACGATGGCGAACGCAGTTTTCAGCATCACTGCGCCACCTGCCACGGAGCGGGTGGGGAAACGCGTTGGGAAGCTCACTTCAAGCGGCTCCCTCCCGATCTTACGGTTGGCCCGTTCCTAGATCTCCAGCCTACAGTTTCTGCTGCCGAGCGCAGGGATCGCCTGGCACAGATCGTCAAATTCGGAATCCCCGGAACCGATATGCCCGGGCATGAATACCTGCCCGATAACGAAATCGCATCCATCAGCCTGTGGCTGTCGCAGAACATCGTACAGCCTGACCAAAACAAATAAAGCCCATTCCATACTGGAGAAGAACCATGAAGAACATCGCCAAATCCTTCCTTGTCGCGCTTCCGCTCGTTCTCGCCCCGGCTGCGTTCGCCCAGCATCAGACCTTCACCGTGAATCCGGATTCAAGCCACATCGCCTTCTCCCTGGGCGGAAATACGCATCACGTGGACGGAACCTTCCATGTGCAGAGCGGATCGATCGACTTTGACCGCAACAGGCAGAGCATATCAGGCTCGGTTGTCGTCGCGGCGGGCAGCGGCAACAGCGGCGACCAGGGCCGGGACAAGAAGATGAATACGGATGTGCTGGACGTGTCGCACTTTGCCGAAGTTTCCTTCGTGCCCAAGAGCTATCAAGGAGCCCTTGCGGCCACGGGCGATTCCACCATCCAGGTCTCCGGCGTCTTCACGTTACATGGTACTCCGCACGACCTGACAGTGCCCATGCAGATACATATCGACGGAGCGACTCTCACGGCCAAGACGCACTTCACGGTTCCCTATGTGAAGTGGGGCTTGAAGGACCCAAGCATCTTCATCCTCAAGGTTGCCAAGGAGGTTGATATCGACCTCACGCTTATAGGCAGTCTCTTTCCATCGAAGTAGAGAGGTAGCGCGGCTTGCTGCCCAAGCCGCATCCAACCCGCACTCGGCCGGCCGGATATTGTCTGATCGGCCGAGTATAGCTGGATTTGTGGGTTGGTTCCGGTTCAAGTTCCTATTCACGTGGTTGTGTGAAGATGATCGCCCCGAGTTTCGTAGCCATGTTGAGACCGATCTTTCGCTCCGGCGCGTCGGTAACAAGAAACGCCCTTGTCTCCTGGAATGTTCAACTCTTTACGCCAAATTGCCGCGTTAGTCGTAAGGTGGCCATCAGCGGGTTGAGTAACGTGCCGAACTTTCGGTTGCTCGGCCAAGTTCAAAAGTTCCACTGCTCTCCGGTCGACCAGAGAAAAGGGCGACTCAAAGGGAGATTAACTACTCGGAGAGAAATTCTCTGGTGGAAGTAATAATGGAAATAGCCCGGAAACACGGGGCTAAATCAAATTTATGTTACACATTCTAAACAACTTAGACTGCGTGGCGGAGAGAGGGGGATTCGAACCCCCGATAGAGCTTTTGACCCTATAACGGTTTAGCAAACCGCCGCCTTCAGCCACTCGGCCATCTCTCCGGCTCTCACATGGATTATATAGAAAAGCCGAAAACGGTGCCGGAAGCCCGAAGCGAACGCGCAATCGCTCCCAGATTTCCCACGCCAGCAGGAGGCATAACTTGTTAGATTCACATTGATGCGTTTTGCCCTCAAGCCTGTCCGGCAAAAGATGCTTTTCTTGCCGCTAATTGCCGCCACCTACTTCATGGTGTCTGGCGGTCCCTATGGGATTGAGGAAATCCTCGGCGGCGCGGGATTCTTAAAGGCCATCATCATCCTGCTGGCGCTGCCGCTCCTGTGGTCTTTGCCCACCGCGCTGATGATTGGCGAACTGGCCGCGGCCCTTCCCGCCGAGGGCGGCTTTTACGTCTGGGTGCGGCGCGCGCTGGGCTCTTTCTGGGGCTATCAGGAGGGCTGGCTCTCGCTCTCGGCCAGCATCTTCGACATGGCCATCTATCCGGCCCTCTTCGTCCTCTACCTGGGCAAGTTCTCGCCCGCGCTCACCGCCGGCTGGAAGGGCTACGCCTGGTCCCTGGCTGTGGTCGCGGTTTGCTGCCTGTGGAACCTGCGTGGCGCGCCGGCCGTGGGCCGGGATTCCGTGGGAATGTGCGTGCTTCTTCTGGCGCCCTTTGCGGTCTTCGTAGTCCTCGGCCTTTGGCGCGGCTTCACGCTGCACCCCCACGTGCAATGGAGTCAGCCCGCCTCCGAATCCGCGCTCTCCACCGCCATCCTGGTGGCCATGTGGAATACCATGGGCTGGGACAACGCCTCCACCGTGGCCCAGGAGGTAGAGAATCCGCAGCGCAACTATCCCCGCGCCATGATCTACACCACCATCCTGGTGGCCGTCACCTACATTCTGCCCTTGGCCGCCATGGCGCTTTCCGGCCTCTCCATGGAGACCTTCTCCACCGGCGACTGGACGACTGCGGCTTCTGCCCTCGGCGGTCCGCTGCTGGGAATAGCCGTGGTGGCCGGCGGCGCCATCACCGGCATCGGCATGTTCAACGCGCTGATGATGAGTTACACCCGCCTGCCCATGGCCATGGCCGAGGACGGCATGTTGCCGCGCGTCGTTGCCCGGCGCAACAGCCGCGGCGTGCCTTGGGTCTCGGTGCTCTTGTGCGGGCTAGCCTGGGCGCTGGCGCTCAGGCTGCCCTTTGACCGGCTCATCTCCATCGACCTGATTCTCTACGGATCGAGCCTGTTGCTAGAGTTCATCGCGCTTGTAGTGTTGCGCATCCGCGAGCCCCATCTGGCTCGCCCCTTCAAGGCCGGCAACCTGGTCTTTGCTTGCATGCTTGGGGTGGGTCCGGCGGCGCTGATCGGCTATGCGCTCTATGCCTCGCGCGCCGAAAAGCTCATGGGCTCGACCTCCGCGCTGCTTTTTGCGGTTGTGGTGGGCTTGCTTGGCCCGGTACTCTACTGGCTTACGGCCGCTCCACTGGCGCGGCGACGGCTTGGTGTCGCTCAGGAATAAGATGAGCACACCGGCGCGTGACTGCTAGGGGCAGGGAGGATCGAATGAAGAATGCCGACACAATTGAAATGGTGCTGAAGAGCAAAGGCGACAACAGAATTCTGTCCATAGCGCCCGAGCAGTCCGTCTACGAAGCCATCGAGATGATGGCCAAATATGATGTCGGCGCTTTGCTGGTCCTCTCCAACCAGCGTCTGGTCGGCATCCTCTCGGAGCGCGACTACGCGCGCAAAGGACCTCTGATGGGTCATCCTTCCAGGGAAACCCAGGTCCACCAGATCATGACCACCCCGGTTGTCTTCATCACCCTGCGTCACACCGTGGATGAATGCATGGCCATGATGACCCAGCGCCATTTCCGCCATCTCCCGGTATTGCAGGGGGATGCCGTGGTCGGAGTGATCTCCATTGGCGACATGGTGAAATGGGTGATCTCCGATCAGGCGCAGACCATTCAGACGTTGGAGGGCTATATCTCGGGAGCGTATCCAGGGTAGATGCCGGCGGCCTCCGGTTACTGGGGATTCTGGCGCTCCGCCGGTTCCACTATAATCGCGGATATGAAGGCGCATGTCTACGTCACGCTGAAGACATCGGTCCTGGACCCCCAGGGCCAGACCATCCAGAACGCCCTGCGCAAGATCGGCTTTGCCGACGTAACCGCCGTGCGCCAGGGCAAGTACTTCGCGCTTACGCTGGCCGACGGCCTCACAGCCGACGCCGCCAAGGCGCTGGTCGAGCGCATCGCCAAAGAGGTGCTCACCAACCCCGTCATCGAAGAGTTCACCTACAAGATCGAGGAATAGCGCGTCCCGCGTCGGGATGCCGTTCCGGCGGTAGCCCGGGGTTTCAACCCCGGCACAAACGTACGCCAGCCTCTCAGCGGCTTTGGCTCTGCCGGAACCTTGGCAACACCAGCAACCCGCTCTCTCCCAAGGCGCCCAATGCCCGGATAGCCGGTCAACCGCCCACAGCTAGCACTTCGGATGGGGATTCTTGAACACCACCTCGATCGGCATCCAGTCTGACATGCGCTTCGCGTCTACTTCGGTATCTACGGCCAGGGGGGCCAGCGACGACCTGGCAAGCGCCACGAATATTTTTACCTTCCCCTTGATGCAGTAAGCCTCGAGAAGCTTCGACAGGTCCTTGTCCGCCAGATTCAAGTACTCCGCGGGAAGAGTGCCCTCAGCGCCGGCGATATCGACCGGGGGCATAATCATCTGGTCCATCAACGGCCCGCTTTTCGTAACTCCCGAAGTGTCGATTCGCACCACGAGGAGTGCTCTTCTCTCCAGCGCGTCGGGATTCGCCGTGTACTTGATGCCCGGAATGGCGACGCCCGCCGGGTTCGGTTTTGCTGCCTGCGTGTCAAACGCAAGACGGTAGGGAGCCCCCTTCCATCCGGGCTCAACCGTAACTTTGGAAGCCTTGTCCGGCTGGTTTCCGCACCCCGCCAAGAATGCCAATCCCCCGATAGCCAATAGAATGCCTTTTCTCATGCCTTCCTCCTCGTTCCTATGGGACGACGTGCAAGAATACCACTCCTGTCTCTCATTGGAGTAGTGGGTCAGTTTGAAGGGTATGGGCTGGTAGGCCGGGGTTTTAACCCCGGCACATAAGCCTCGCATAGTCGCCCGGGCTGGTAGGGATGGGTTTCAACCCATCCATTCATCCCCCGAGGGATCGCTCTTTTCAAACTGACCCACCGCCTAAAGATTTGCCGGCCCTACGGTCGCAACTGTGGGTGCCCCAGAGCCTGCCCTGAGCGGAGTCGAAGGACCTGCATTTCGGCACTGTGTCAGGGCACGACTTCAGTCGTGCCGTAAGAGGCCTGAAAACAAGGGGCTTTAGCCCCTGAGGCACGGTTTTCAGGTAAAAAATATGGTTGTCATCCTGAGCGCCGCCGGAAGGCCTGGAATGACCGCCTAAAAGGTGCGGCGCACCCGCGAAATGTGCGCTTGGAGGGTTGCATTTATGCGGCAAATCTTCGCCCAGATGGTTACGATTCGTTGAGGCCTTAACCTTTTTAGCAACCCTGATTTCGCGAAAAGGCTGCGATGAAGGTGCCGAATTTGAGCAAAGGGTTGTAGAGAATTGAACACTGCTTGCGCAAGCGTCCGTTGAGAACCGCTTCCCGTTTGCCGGTGAACCGTCGGTAACTCTGCCGAGCCCTCCGAAAAACCTTGTCACATGCCGACTTATCGGTACTTTCCACCAGTCAACGAGTGCATACACGATTCTTCGTCAATCGGCCAGACGTTGTTTGAAATTAAGCACCTGCATTGGCACTTGTCCCCGCGTACCCAAGGAAAGTACAGTACCGTTAAGCATTAGAAGCAGGAAGGTTAATGGCTGAGAATCCTCAACTGGGCAAGAAGATCATCGCAGCGATTGGGCGCGTTCTTCGCCGCTGTGAAGAGGTAGGAGAACGGCTTGACTACCCCGGAGAGGGAGGCGAGCGACGATTCCGAAGCTGGCTCGCTTCGGAATTACTTGAGGGAGTTCTCGAATGGCCCGACAAGAACATTGTGATCGGCGAAAGATTCGACATTCTACTGCTCAGCGATGAAGATCATGCGCTCGCAACAATCGAGACCAAGTCTCCATATCACAGCGCGTCGAAGAAGGAACGGCAGGATTTTGAAGCTCGGCTTTCGGGATTCCCAACCCTGAGAACGGCATACTTCACAAATGGTTCAGAATGGGATCGACTTGACATCGTAGTAAGCGGAGCGGAACTCCAGGTTATTGAGCGGAGCACATTCGACCTGGAAAAGCATTCTACCGCGCTGGCTGAGCAGTTCTTCGCACCTTTGAGTTACCGATCGAGCGAAGGCGCTTCTGTCGGGCAGCTTTACCATGTGAATCGAAGCAACCCATTCATTTCAGGGACTCTTACACGCCTAACGCTTGACTTGGATCAGACCGTCAAAGAATTCACTGCACTTTACAGGCAACTCTTCTCTGGACTCCGGGAGGGACGCGCCGGCAGCCAGGCACAAGAGGTCGCGACCGCCGTCTATTCTCAGTGGTGCGGTAAATCTCTTCGCATCACACCAGAGGTAGCCGTAGCCACGCTCCGACGCGTTTATTCGGACGAAGGATTCAATCATCAGACGCTTTCCAGTGCGCTAGCGGCCCTTGGGCTAGACGGTCCTGCTACACCTCAGGTTGTCGAATCCATCCTGAGCCTTGCGACCAGACGCCAAGCCGAAGAAGAAGCTCTTCGGGACTGTATCTGGCCAGCATTCGCACCGTCCATTGATCAACTCAGTGCCCAAACTGCTCACGTTGTCCTAGCACGGACGCTTTTGTATCGAGTTGGAGAAGACGAAAACGTCTTCGAGAGGAGGCTGACCGGACGGGTGCTCACAGAACACCTTGAAGTCTCCTCGGCCACCATTAAAGGGCGCAGATTTCCAGCGACCGAGCTGCTTGAGTCGGTACGCGTAGATATGCAAACCTTCCTGCCAACTATCTATTTACGAGGTGAATTCGACTGGGCTGCCGTACTACCAGAAAAGCGAGCTCTTCTCAGACAAAATGAACTCGCTTGGTTAAAACCATATGACGACGAGTTGGAACGCCTGAACAAATTGATGCTGCGCCGCTTGAGCCACTATCAATTTGAGTCGGTTGACGTCGACATCTGGCGAAACATCTATGAAAACTACCTGCCCGGTGACGAACGTCAGAGGCTCGGAGGCTTCTACACACCGGATGAACTGATAAACCTAATTCTGGATTTGGATGGATATGAGGCCGACGCAGACGGCCTGTGCCAGCTAAGCTACATCGATCCTGCATGCGGCAGTGGAGCGTTTGTCACAACCGCCCTGAGCCGCCTGCTTGCACATCTCGACTTAGACCTCCCCTGCCACAGGGAGATGGTGAAGAAGGGGGAGCCCACGTGGAAAACGGCTGAGAAGAAACTTAAGCATGTGGGGCAATTGTTGCACGGCATCGACTTGCATCCGTTTGCCAGTTTCTTGACAACCTTGAACGTGTTGTTCATGGTATTACCCCTATACGCAGTTGCAAGGAAGCAGGACCCGGATTTCACGGTCGATATCCATATCTTTTCAGCCGATGGGCTTGAGAGACCCGAGAGAAAGACTGAAGAGCAGATGCACATGTTCTCGCAAATGAACTCTCGGATACAGCTCAGCGCCGATAGCCATGAAAGATATCGAAAGATAATGGATACTAAGTTCGATAGGGTGTTCGGAAATCCTCCCTGGGGAGGGGTTCTAAAGGGGGAGTTGGCGCCAGTATACGACACCGCCAAGAAGCAGCACTTCGCAAAGACATTCCCCAATGCCGCAAAGGGAAAGTACGACATTTATGGGCTTTTCATGGAGCGCGCGCTCCAATTGCTAAAGCCGGGAGGACAGTTTGGTCTGCTGACGCAGGGAACCTACTTAGATAAAGAGTGGGCGAAGGGGATTCGCAGGTTGTTATCGTCTGAAACGGCTATGAACTACATCATTGATCTCAACCCTTTTGGCCAACTCTTCTTCAATGCAATGAATTCTCCCTGTGTAACAGCAGTAGTCAAGGAAGACTCAGCAGCGGAGGGTAATTGCATCTGTCTAACTTCGGAGTCGCCGAAGACTTTCAAAGGGTTGAAGACCCAGCAGCGGCGCGAGACCGTCGTAGAAACAGTTCGAGATGTTCTTTCAAAGCTTAATACCAAGAAGCGGGCGAAGGTACTGTTCGCTTCAGGCGCAAGAGTGTCAAGACGCGTTCTGCGAGAAACCGCCGCAGATCGCTGGGACCTCAGCGGCGGGGAAGGGAAAGAGGAATTCTCAGAAGGGTGGTTCTCGGCTGCAGAACTGTTGGAGATGCGCCAGGGCGTCACTCCGGGCGGCTGTCTAGATGTCTTTTTGATGGATAAGGGCAAGGCAAAGATGCTGCATCTTGAGGATGCGCTGGTCAAGAAGGCAATCAAGAGTATTCAACTGAGCCGCTGGCATGTCGAGTGGAACGACCTTATGCTCTTCTACCCTTACGAACAAAAAGCGGCGACGGGCAAGAATGCCAAGAGAGGCAAGAAAGCCACAGAAGCAAACCCGGCGTTTTCAATCCAATGGGACGAAATCGAAGACGAGCGGCTCAAAAATCGCCTGATAAAGGTTGGGATCGAAGATGCGCTCGACTTCGACTTTCAGATCGACGCGCAGGAGACAGAGGTCATCCGAAGCGGCGGGATCAATAACGAATCCGTCAAGAGACTACTGAAGCATCGCATTTCCCTCGGCATCGTAAAGTATCCAGAGGCTGCCGAATACTTGGTCGAGAGCTATGAACGACTTCAGGGCAGGGTATTCGAAAAGAAGAAGTTTACAGAGCACGGAAAGAGGTGGTACGAATACCACCGTCCAAGGGATCCAGGTCTGATGCTAAGCAAGCCCAGGATTCTCTCACCGACGCTGATCCGTGAGGTGCGGTTTGTCGTCGATAGCGCCGGGTATTTATCAGACCATGCATGCCTCATCATTCAGCCCACGGAAAAGACAAAGCAAGCATGGGCCGAATTCAAGACAAAGATGAACAAAGTGTGTGGCGAAGAACTCACGCAAAAAGAACTCCTACAATACTGCATCGCGTTTTTGAACAGCACATACGCTCAGCAACGCCTCGTCACCGGACATCGACCAACTCCGAAAGGCTCGTTCGCCATTACCGAGGCTTATATGAGGGAAGTCCCCATACCGGCCGCCTCAAGCAAAAGGACCGTCAAGAAGATCATCAGTCTGGTTGACGGCCTCGACCAAAAGATCTTTAAGCTCACAGAAGAAAATGAAGTGCGACGCATAGAGGAGCAACTGCAAGCCTTGGTCGATGAGGCGTTGGCCGCGTCGCATCGGTAACGAAAACGCCGCAGGGTCCTGGAATGGGGGAATTCCGGGTTTTTCCGCCAACGCGGGAATACCACGCGAAAGCCCCGTTGATGCCTCGATCCATTCAGGGGACCCCACGACCGCTGCTCCCTGATCGATACGCATCCAAAACGGCCTTATTTCGCGCGTTAAAACGCGCAAAAACGTATTAAAAACTGTAAGTTTTCAGTGTCTTAGTCCAGCTATAACACGTCAAATGCATGAAATTTGTAGGCTTGTACACGGGCTTATACGCTCTTTCATCCGCTTTTCGTCAATCCATAGTCTTGGAAGCCGATGAAATTCCCCTCTTTTGTAGGCTAATAAGACGACTAATTTGCACTTTTCTCTTTGCAGTTCTTGATGCGAATGTGTCGGGATGACTCCTCGTAACGCCGGAGAGTCCTGGAATGGGGTCGTTCCGGGTTGTTCCGCCAACGCGGGAATTCCTTGTACGCGTTTCAAAAATAGCCCAGCAGATTTGGGCCGAATCCCTCAGGGGTTAAAACCCCCAGTTTGATTAGAGCGTGTTTCATAAATCCGATTTGTAACAGGGCACGACTTCAGTCGTGCCGAAAAGGGTCTGAAAAAGAAAGGGGTTTTAACCCCTGAGGGATTATGATCGACGCTCGGTGGCTATTTATGAAACACATTCTAGACATTTTGCGGCACGGCTAAAGCAGTGCCCTTTCAAGACCGGTTTGTGAGATAGCTTCTATGTCTCCACCCTGCCAGAACTCGCAGATTCGCCCGGCTGGCGCACTACCCCTTCGTGGGATATGCTTTCTCCCGGCAGGTCGCTTAAAATCCTAAGTATGTGCGGAATCGTCGGTTATGTCGGTCCCAAGAAGGTAGTCCCGGTCATCATCGAGGGGCTGCGGCGCCTGGAATATCGCGGTTACGACTCGGCGGGCATCGCCGTCGGCAGCCCTTCCCGCTCCACGCTTGAGGTGCGCCGCGCTCCCGGCAAGCTCTGCAACCTGGAAGAGGTTCTGCGCGAGCATCCGCTGGAGGGCACTTACGGCATCGGCCACACCCGCTGGGCCACGCACGGCCGCCCCACGGAAGAGAACGCCCATCCCCATCGCGACTGCACCGGCCGCATCGTCGTCGTCCACAACGGAATCGTTGAAAATTATCTTGAACTAAAGCGCGAACTGACCGCCCAGGGCCACAAATTCGTCACCGAAACCGATACCGAGATCATCGCCCACCTCATTGAACAGGTGCAGAAGGACGCCGATGCCGCCGGTCAGCCCATCGCGCTCGAAGTGGCCGTCCGCCGCGCCGTCAAGCGGCTTACCGGAGCCTTTGCGCTGGGCGTTCTCTCCGCCCTCGAGCCGAATAAGATTGTCGCCGCGCGTTTTGGCCCGCCTGTAGTCATCGGAGTGGGCGAAGGCGAGTCTTTTGTCGCCTCCGACGTGCCCGGAATCCTGCATCACACGCGCAACATCTACTTCCTCGCCGATGGCGACATGGCCATCCTGACCCTGGCCGGCGTCGAGCTGACCGACTTTGACGGCAATCCCATCCAGCGCGCCCTCACGCGCATTCAGTGGGACCCCATCCAGGCGGAAAAAGGCGGTTACAAGCATTTCATGCTCAAGGAGATCTGGGAGCAGCCGACGGCCGTTCGCGACACCACCCTGGGCCGCGTCTCGCTGGACTCGGGCAAGGTTTTCCTGGCCGAGATGAAGATTGCCGACAAGGAGTTGGCAGCCGCCACCAGCATCAGCATCGCCGCCTGCGGAACCAGTTGGCACGCCGCCCTCACCGGCAAATACATGATCGAACGGCTGGCCCGCCTGCCCGTGGACGTGGACTACGCCAGCGAGTACCGCTATCGCTCGCCCATCGCAGGCCCCGACGCGCTCGGCCTGCTCATCACCCAATCCGGCGAAACCGCCGACACCCTGGCCGCGCAGCGCGAGATGAAAAGCCTGGGCTCCAAGACCGTGGCCATCTGCAACGTGGTGGATGCCATGGTGGCTCGAGAGGCCCACGGCTCCATCTACACCCACGCCGGCCCGGAGATCGGCGTCGCCTCCACCAAAGCCTTCACCGCGCAGCTTACAGCATTATTTTTGATGGCGCTCAAGCTCGGCCAGCTCCGCGGCCACCTCGACCAGGCCCAGTCGGTGGCGCTCATCGAGGAGCTGAGCCGCATCCCCGGCAAGATTGAAGAGGTTCTACGCTCCCGCTCCGACCAATGCGAGCAACTGGCCAAAGTTTTCTCGACGTCGCAGGACTTTCTCTATTTGGGCCGCGGCATCCACTTCCCCATCGCTCTGGAAGGCGCGTTGAAGCTGAAGGAAATCTCCTACATCCACGCCGAGGGCTACCCGGCCGGCGAGATGAAGCACGGGCCGAACGCGCTGATCGATGAAACCCTGCCGGTGGTGGTGCTGGCCACCCGCGACGAGCGAGACCCCGCCTCAAAGCTGCGCTACGAGAAGACCCTCTCCAACATTCAGGAAGTCACCGCCCGCTCGGGCCGCGTGATCGCCGTAGCCACCGAGGGCGACACGACCATCGGCGGCCTGGTGGAGCACGTAATACCCATCCCGCCGGCTATCGAACTGCTTTCGCCGCTGATCGAGATTGTGCCGCTGCAATTACTGGCTTATTACATCGCCGTCCGCCGCGGCTGCGACGTGGACCAGCCCAGGAATCTGGCCAAGTCGGTGACTGTGGAATAGAATCTCCTCGCATGTCCGCCAAAACCATCATCGAGCCATTCCGCATCAAGAGCGTCGAGCCGATTCGCTGGACGACGCGCGCCCAACGCGAAGATCTGCTGCGTGCCGCGCACTACAACCTCTTCCTGCTTCCGGCAGACGACGTACTGATCGACCTGCTCACCGACTCCGGCACCGGCGCCATGTCCACACACCAATGGGCGGCGGTGATGGAGGGCGACGAAAGCTACGCGGGCAGCAGGAGTTTCGATCGGTTCAAGCGCTCAGTTCAGGATATATTCGGCTACGCCCACGTCATCCCCACTCACCAGGGGCGAGCGGCGGAGCGCATCCTTTTCCATGTGATGTGCAAGAAGGGCAGCATTGTGCCCAACAATACTCACTTCGACACCACGCGCGCCAATGTGGAGTCCGTAGGGGCCGAGGCGGTCGATCTGCCCATACCCGAGGGACGGCAACCCCAGACCCGCCTTCCCTTTAAGGGCAACATGAATGTCGTCGCGCTGGAGGAGTTGATTCAACGCATTGGGCGTGAACGCATACCGCTCGTCATGCTCACGGTGACGAATAACTCCGGCGGCGGTCAGCCCGTATCGATGGGAAATGCGAGGGCTGTGTCAGCGGTGTGCCACCGGCACGGGATTCCGCTTTACTTCGACGCCTGCCGCTTTGCCGAGAACGCGTATTTCATCAAGCTGCGCGAGCCGGGCTACGCCGACAAGACGCCCAAGCAGATCGCGCAGGAGATGTTCGCGCTAGGCGACGGCTGCACCATGTCCGCCAAGAAAGACGGCATGGCCAACATCGGCGGATTCTTGTGCACCAACGACGACATCCTGGCGCGGCAGGAAAAAGATCTGCTGATTCTCACCGAGGGCTATCCCACCTATGGCGGACTCGCCGGGCGCGATCTCGAAGCGGTTGCGGTGGGCTTGCAGGAATCGCTCGAAGAGGACTACCTGCGCTACCGGATTGCATCGACGGCTTACCTGGGAAACAAAATCTCAGAGCAGGGAGTGCCCATCGTGCAGCCGCCGGGCGGCCACGCCATCTATATAGACGCAAAAGGGTTTCTGCCGCACATTCCCATCGAGCAGTTTCCCGGCGTTGCTTTGGCTGCTGAGCTGTATCTCGAAGGCGGCATCCGGTCGGTCGAGATCGGCAGCCTGATGTTTGCCTCGGCAGCGCAGATGGAACTGGTGCGGCTGGCCATTCCGCGTCGCGTCTACACCCAGAGCCATATCGACTACGTAGTTGAAATCATCCTCAGGGTATGGGAGCGCCGCGCCCAGATCAAAGGAATGCGCCTGACCTACGAGGCGCCCTTCCTGCGCCACTTTACCGCGCATCTGGAGCCAGTGGCCTGAAGTCTTTTCTGCGCGGCAACGTACCCCTCAGGCTCTCCCCGCAAACTCCCCGGTCTCGGTGTACACCCTCACCTTTTCTCCCACCTGAACGTAGAGGGGAGCCTTGATCTGCAGGCCGGTTTCGAGCCGGGCGAGCTTGGTTACGTTGCCGCTGGTGTCGCCCCGCGCGCCGGGTTCCGTATAAGTAACTTCCAGCTCCACCTGGAGCGGCAACTGCAAGCCGATGGGATTCCCGTTGAACTTATGCAACTGGATAATGGCGCCCTCCACCAGATACTCCAGCGCATTGCCGATCATCTCGCCGGAGAGGGTGAGGGTATCGAAGCTCTCCTGGTCCAGAAAGTAGGAGCCCTGCGTGTCGCTGTAGAGGTACGAAGCCTCCACCATCTCCAGGTCCGGCTCCTTGAACTTGTCGCTGGCCTTAAAGGTCTTGTCGAAGACCGCGCGCGTCAGCAGGTTGCGCATCTTCAGCCGGACCAGCGTCTGGCCGCCCCGTGCCGTGGGGGTTGAAACCTCGGCCTCCAGGCAGTAGTACGGAGTGTTTTCAAACTCAAAATACATCTTGCGCTTGACGCTGATGGCGTCGATCAGTGCGGCCATGAATTCCTCAAAAGACAGGGGTTGGAAGCTAATAAGTCCACGCGGACCTCATCTGGCTCCCTGTCAATTATAGGGGGAAGCTGCCTTGCCGGGCTTGCTCCTTTTTCCTGCCCACCGCATCAAAGAAAGGAGCCCGCCTCTGCGGGCATCTCTTCCCCAAGCAAGGAACGAAATGGCGCGTGAACTCTACACCGCACGTCTTGACCGAAAAGACTGCATCTCCGAATTTGCCCAGTGCTACCACTTCGAGTTCGTCCTCGACGAGCTGGAAAGCTTCCCATTTACCGCCGGCCAGTTTGTCTCCGCCGTGGCCGAGGACGCCAAGGGCAAGATGCAGACCCGCGCCTACTCCATGGCTTCGGCTCCCAGGGCCAACCGCTTCGACCTGTGCGTGAACCGTGTGGAGGAGGGCTTCTTCTCCAACCATCTGGCCGACCTGCCCGATCTGCCCATCGGCTCCACCATCCAGATTCATGGTCCGCACGGGCACTTCATTCTGCATCAGCCCATAACTGACTCCATCCTTGTGGCCACGGGCACCGGCATTGCCCCCATGCGCGGCTACACGAAATGGCTCTTCCCCGCGGATGGCCCCGACCGCAGCGAAGGCAAGCAGATCTGGCTGGTCTACGGCACCCGGTACGAGAGCGATATTTATTACCACGAGGAGTTTGAGGCGTTGGCCCGCCGCCAGCCCAACTTCCACTACTTGCCTACGCTGAGCCGCGGGCTGGAGAGTTGGACCGGCCTGCGCGGCTATGTGCAGGACCACGTCGCCCGCATTATCGAAGAGCGCGCGGCCCGCCTCGGCCAGCCGCTGCCCACACCAGAACCCGACCCGGCAATCCCGGCGGCGGAGTTGAACTTCGACATCTACGCCTACATCTGCGGCCTCAACGAGATGGTCGCCGGGGTGCGTGAGCGGCTGGCCGGCTTCGGCTGGCACAAAAAGCAGATTATCTTCGAGAGATACGACTGAAGCCGGATCGTGGCCGGAACAAATCGCTCTGCCCTGCGTCTGAGACACTATCTCCGATGAGTTATCCACGGGCAAGACCGCGACACAACACCTTTCGCCTTGCACTGTCCCTGATTCTCGCTTCCTACGCGTACGCGCGGATTCTGGAAGTTGCGCACACGTCCATTCCGCGCACGGCTATCGTGGCCCTCGATGTGCTCTCTGCAATGGCCTTCGCGCTGACGGATGGAGTACTCCACTACCGCTTGCGTGACATCCTGGTCTTCACCGTTATTTGCACGGTAGTGGGGAATCTGGTCGAAAACATTGGAGTAACCACGGGCTTTCCCTTCGGCCGTTACTATTTCGTCGAACTGATGGGCCCCAAGCTGTTCCATGTCCCCGTGCTGCTGGGCTTGGCCTACATTGGTATGGCCTACGTTTCCTGGATGCTGGCCCGGCTGATTGTGGGTCATCCCTATGCGCCGGTTTCCGGTATACGCGTGGCCGCGCTGCCGCTGGTAGCCAGCTTTGTTATGGTCGCCTGGGACTTGGCCGAGGATCCGGTCTGGTCCACGGTGCTTCACGGCTGGGTCTGGCTCGACGGAGGACCCTGGTTCGGTGTGCCCATCTCAAACTATCTGGGCTGGTATGGGACTGTCTTCACGATCTACCTGTTTTTCGCGCTCTATTTGCGCTGCCGCCCGGCCCTGCCCATCGCCACGTCCACGGCAAGCCTGCGTCCCGCGCTGCTCTTTTATTTGTTCTGTGCCGCGGGCAACGTGTTGCAAATGATTCCCAAGGCCGTCCCCGCCATCGTCCAAGACCCTACCGGCAAGCAGTGGCGGGTCACGGACATCACCGGTGCCTCGGCCCTGGTTTCAATCTTCGTGATGGGAGCGTTTGCCGTCTTGGCTTGGGTGAGGCTTGCAGAGCAGGGAAAAGCTACTACAGATTGAACAGCTCCCGCAACCGCTTGGTCTGCGCGCGGCTTACCGGAATCTCGGTCTGCCGCTTGTCGTTCATACGCAACTGGTAGCTGGATTTGAACCACGGCACCACCTCGCGGATGTGGTTGATGTTGACCACAAAACCGCGATGGGCGCGCCAGAAAAGCGCCGGGTCCAGCAACTCCAGCAGCTCTTCGAGCGTGCGGCACTTCGAGCTGCCCTCAAAAGTCTGCGTTACGACGCGAATCACGCCTTCATCGATGGCCGCGAAGCAAATCTCCGCCTGGTCGATCAGCAGCAACCGGTTCTGCGCCTGGACGATGAGCTTAGCCGGTTGAGGAGTGCGCGAGGCGCCCTGCGGACGGTTGAGCAACCGCAACAGGGCGTCGAGCTGGGACTCGACCGGGGACTCTAGCAGCGCGCCGGCCGCACCCGAAGCGCCCGCTGCCAGTCGGCCACGAACACGCTCCACGGCCTGCCGGACGCGGGTCAGATCGAAGGGCTTCAGCAGGTAATCGACGGCGTTCACGTCGAAGGCGCGGACGGCGTATTGGTCGTAGGCCGTGGCAAAGACAATCTGGGGCAGCGGCTCGGCATCCTGGCCGGGACGCGCCCGGTTGCGCTCCATCAGCCGCTCGATCACCGCAAAGCCATCCAGCCCCGGCATCTGCACATCCAGGAAAACCAGGTCGGGGCGATGCTCCTCGATCAGGTCCACGGCCTCGATGCCGTTGGTTCCCTGCGCCACCACCTCCACGCCGCCCACCTGGCCGAGCAGATACTTGAGCTCGTCGCGGGCCAGTTGTTCGTCGTCGATGATGAGCGCGGTGAGGTTCATGCGGACCGGAAGTTCGATTGTAGGCAGGCTGCACGACCGCGCGCAACCATGCGCCTGTGGCCGGGTGCTCAACCCTCGCGGCTGTCATCCTGAGCGGAGCGTAGCAGAGTCGGAAGGATCTGCGGTTCGGTATTTTGCCGCAAGGGTGGGATAGCACAAAACCCGAAGGGTCGCCCTACTCGCTCAGCGCCCGCAATCGCGCCGGCATCTGGTCGCCGGCCAGCTCGTGGCCGCAACGGGTACAGAACTGGTCCGTGGCGCGCACGGTGCGAAAGCAGTGGCCGCAATTGGCCAGGAGTTGGTAGTTGCACTGCGGACAGAAGTGGAAGTTGCTCTGCACGTGCGTGCCGCAGGCCGGGCAGCTTGAAACCATTGGCTGGCGCAGCAGGAAGTAAAGCACCACCCCGATGCCGCCCGGCATCACAAAGCAGATCAGTATCCAGAAGCGTGTGCTCATCGCCCGGCGCGGCGCGTCCCTGCTCACGTAGCCGACCATCAGGATGTAGAGCGAAGCCAGGAATCCCCAGGAGAGACTGAAGTAGATGCGGAACCCGAGTGGTGGCGCATTGTGCTGCCGTTCGGGCAAAACTAGCCAGAGGTAGTATTCCACCAGCACAAAGGTTAAGGCGGCAACGACAATGGACCAGACCGGAAACAGGCGCTCGTCTACGTCGGTGCTGATGGATTGTGGATCGCGCATAAACCAACCCCTCCCTCGAAGGGCCTTTCAAAGATTAAACACAGCTTAATCTCTACTTAGATGGACGGGGGAGTGAATCCGGAAGTTGCGCTTACCTGGCCGCTCCGGCAGCTATTTTCAGGGTGCTTTGAGGAATCAGGAGTTGCGGCGCAGCCAGCCGGCCAGAAGCACTGCGGCCAATAGCGTTGCGCTGAGGAAGAAGATCAACAGGCTCAACTGGCCCAGCAGGCCGGTCAGGTGCTCCTCTTCAATCAGGATGTCGGCGATCCACCAGAGCGGCGGACCCAGCACCAGGAGCATCACCAGGATGGCCGCCAGCGCTATGGCACGGCCGTGCTTGCGTCCGGCTTTCTGCTCCCGCATTACGCCCAGCGAGGCATTCACCACGCGGCAGGTGCGCGTGGCCACGGCGCGTTCCCGGTTGGCCTGATTGCCGGCAAGAGCCGTAACAAGATCGCGATCGGCGTTCATCCCGCCGCCCGTTCTTGCATCGTTAGCCGCGCCAAAGGCACTCATGCCGTCACCTGCCGCCGGGTCAAGCTGCGCTCCAACTTGGGCTTGATTGCGGCCATGCCCCGGTAAAGCCGTGATTTTACTGTAGAAAGCGGTGCCCGCGTCACCTTGGCAATCTCTTCCAGCGACAATTCCTCGTGGAAGCGGAGCACCAGAACCTCTCGGTAAAGGGTGTCCATCTCCATCAAAGCGCCCGCAATCCGCTCCCGGTCCTCGAGATTGGAAAAACGGTCGAAGGGAGTCGGCTCCCCATCGGCAATATTGAAGCTCATGGGCCGGTCGTCGTCGCTCTTGCCTTCGATAAACTCGTCCAGGCTCGCCATCGTCTTCTTGCGCCGCTGGTCGATGGTCAGGTTGCGGGCAATGGTAAACAGCCAGGTGTCGAACCGTGACTGCCCGTTGAACTGCGCGCCGCGTATCAGCACCCGCATCCAGACCTCCTGAAAGAGGTCCTCGGCCATCTCGCGGTTCCCGGTCAAATAGAGCAGGTAGCGGAGCAGCCGGTGTTGGTAGCGGACGATCAGTTCGTCCAGCAGGCCGGCGTCCTGCCGCTTGAGCCCCGCGGATATGGCAAGGCTCTCCTCACGTACCTGCGCTTGATCTGTTGTGGCGGAACTCGGGCCGTAAAGAGGACGAACGAAAACGGCTGCACTCATCTCACTCAATTAGACGACATCGAAGCTATCCAAGTCGCGTCAAATTCAGGAATTATCCACTTAATTCGTTGATTCTTTGTGAGATATGTCCGCAAACGTTAAGATAACCTGAAGATTGCGCCGGATCTCCCGATAATCCTCCGTGCCCCATTCTTCCGCCATCTTTTTGGCGGAAAGGTGGGAACCCTCAATCCTCAACCGGTCTATGGGCCATTCAGAGCCTCAAGCCCTTCTTTGCCACGCGCAGAGCCTCTTCGACGACCTTCGCGGCGCGCCGCTCCCGGGCCTCGGCGCTCTGGTAATAAAAAATCGCCAGCAATTGATTGCGCCTCTGCACCGCCGTCATGGCCTCCCACCCCTTGCGCGCCAGGGGCTGGCGCAGGAAGGCCGCCTTCAGAATCGGCGGCGGATCGATCTCGCCCTCCAGCGTGAGCAGCATGCGCTCGGCAATTGCCTCGGCGCGCTTCTGGCGGCCCTCGGCGGTCTTTGGCTCCGTGGCCCACTCGCCGATCTCCCTACGCATGGAGTAGCTCAGCCCATCGAACCACTTCCGCAGCCGGCGGTCGCCCTTCAAGGCCAGGGCCAGCTCCGGCGGCACCACCGCCGCGCGCTCTTCCAGGTCCGGTTCCAGGCAAATTCGCGCTTTGGAACCCACCGCTGCCCCGGCTCCAGCCTGTATCTTCTTATTGACCAGCAAGAAGTATCCCGCGCCGCCCGCATTCGCGAAAAGCGACGTGCGAAAACCGAATTTGCCGGTTTTGTTTTTCGCGGACGCGATCTCGCCGCGCACCCGCAAGCCCCGCCGCACCGGCCAGGCTTTGGCCACATCGAATGGAACGCGCGCAATCACCCAGCCGAGCGCCGTTCTCAGCGGCTCCAGGACTGCGGTGAAGGATTTGGCGGTGGAAGGGCTCATCGGTTCTCAGGCAGCCCCAGTATGCCGCCCGGCAAGCGCACTGGCAAGAGGGGAGCTTAGTTTCCGAGCCGCCGACAGCATTCCGTTGCAATGCATGGCGGAATAGCCGCCTTTCGCGCGACAATGAAACCCGGATAATGTTGGAGACAGCCGTGACCGGGAAACTGGAATTGATCGTGGGGACCATGCGGAGCAACAAAACCGCCGAACTGCTGCGGCGCATCGAGACGCGCCGGCAATACGCCAGGCAGTACGTCCTGCTGCTGAAGCCGAGCGACGACACCAAAGCGGCTGGTGGGCTGGTCGAAAGCAGGAACCCAAACGGTTGCGGAAAGATGGAAGCTCTTGAATTCCGCTCATCCGATCCCTGGACGATTCTGCCGGTGATGGCGGCCACGGAACAGCAGATCGGCAAGCGCATCGAATGTATCGCTATCGACGAGGGCCAGTTTGTCCGGGATCTCTTCGCGTTCACCAGGCGCCTGCTTGAGTCGGGCTACGACGTGATAGTCTCGGGCCTCGAACTCGATTTTCGCGGAATGCCCTTCGGCGAGATGCTCGATCTCTCCTGGCTGGTGCGCACCTACTCAGGAAATATCACCGAGTTGATTGCGTATTGCAGTTGCGGGGCCAGGGCGCTCTACCCGCAGCGGCTGGTGGACGGGAAACCGGCTTCCTATGACAGCCCCATCATCATGGCCGGCGACTTTTACGAGCCGCGCTGTGCGGAACACTTCGTCCTGCCCGGCCGGCCGCATTAGCGAGAGGTTCGGGCGGGTCCGTCGATCTTCTACACTATCCCTCATGGAAGTCTTGTACGGGGTGCATCCGGTCGAAGAGGCGCTCAAGGCCCGCAAGCGGCGTTTCGACCATGTTCTCGTCGCCCGCGAGCGGCAGGATGAGCGGCTGGAGCGGCTTGTGAATTTGTGCCGTCAGACCGGTGTCCGCGTTCGCCAGGAAGCCCGCGACCAGTTGACGCTGCTGGCCCAGACCCCGGCTCATCAGGGCGTAGTCGCCATGGTCCGCCCACAGGAGTTTCTCGCCATCGAGGACCTCTTCGAGCCGGCCGCCAAGAACCCTGAGTCCGCCCGGCTGCTGCTGGCTCTGGACGGCGTGGAAGACCCGCAAAACCTCGGCGCTCTCCTGCGCGTGGCCGACGGCGCCGGTGTGGACGGCGTGGTGCTGACCGAGCGGCGCTCTGCCCCCTTGAGCCCGGTGGCCGTAAAAGCCAGCGCCGGAGCAGCCGAGCATCTGCGCATCGCCCGCGTGGTCAACCTGGTGCGTGCACTCGAAGAGCTGAAAAAACAGAACCTCTGGATCATCGGACTCGACGAGCGCGGCCAGACCGACTACGACCGCTACGATCTGACCGGCGACTGCGTGATTGTACTGGGGCGTGAGGGCGCGGGCCTTCACGATCTGGTCCGCCGCACCTGCGACCATCTGCTGCGCATTCCCATGGCTGGCGGCGTCAGCTCGCTCAATGTTTCGGCTGCCGGTGCGGTGGTGCTCTACGAGGCCTTCCGCCAGCGCCGCAACGCCGCCCGAGCGGGAGCCGCATCCGGCCCCGGCGCTCGCCCCTCAGCGGAAATCGCGTCCAAACCACGCAAACAGAAAGGCCTGGGTTCATGACGTTCTTTTTTGCGCGGACCATGGTGCTGTCCGTAGCGGTTGCCGTCCTCGCGGCCCTCCCATCCGCTGCGCAGAGTCACAATCTCCCGCCCCCTCCACCGCAAACCGGCACCCAGACAACCCAGCAGCCGCAGGGCCAGGTCATCTTCTCCCGCTCGACGGACGAGAGCGGCCAGACCACAACCCGCGGCCAGTCCGCCGCCCGCCCGGCTACCCAGATGGCCGCAGCGCCCTCCGCCGAAGACGCCGAGCGCCAGGCCGTCACCTTCACCGACTTCGATCTGGACGTGCGCCTGCGCTCCGCAGCCCAGCAGATCGCCGTCCGGGCGCTGGTTGCGGTGCGCAACGACGGCAAGTCTCCGCTGGCCCGCATCCCGCTCCAGATCTCCTCCTCGCTCAACTGGGAGCGGATTCGCGTCAACGGCAAGGACGTCACCTATCCCGTCTCCACGCTCAACTCCGACGCCGACCACACCGGCCAGTTGCATGAAGCCGCCGTCCCGCTCAGTGTGCCGCTCGCCCCGGGTGAGAGCATTCAACTCGACGTAACCTACTCCGGCGCCATCGCCCTCTCCGCACAGCGCCTTCTGGTTATCGGAACTCCAAAGGATGTGGCCCGGCATTCGGATTGGGACAGCATCGGCATCCAATTCACCGGCCTGCGCGGCTTCGGCAATGTGGTTTGGTACCCGGTTTCCAGCGTCCCCGTCATATTGGGCGATGGAGCGCGCCTCTTCGACGAGATGGGCGAGCACAAGCTGCGTCTTGCCGGAGCGCATTTCCGCTTGCGCCTGACCGTCGAGTTTCCCCACGGCCGTCCGCCCACAGTGGCCCTCATCAACGGCCATCCGGCTCCGCTGTCCGTCACCGACTCGGGCAATCTGGAAGTAACAAGCGTGGCCACTGCCGACTCCGGTTCGGCAACCCTCGGTTTTGAGGCTCCCAGCCTCTTTGTGGCCGTCCGCACGCCCCACGCCGCCACCAACACCACCATCTGGACCCTCTCGGAGAACGAAGCGGCCGTGCCGGCCTGGTCCGCTGCCACTGCCGCCGTCACACCCTTCCTGCAAGGCTGGCTGGGCCAGCGGCCCCGCGCTCAATTGACGCTCCTCGATCTGCCCGACTCTCAGGACGCGCCCTTCGAGACCGGCGCAATGCTGGCCACAAGCATCCGCCAGGCCAATCCCGAGCAGTTGGACGGCATCTTGGCCCACGCCCTCACTCACGCCTGGATGCAGAGTCCCCGCGCCTGGCTCAGCGAGGGAGTGGCGCACTTCATGGGCACGCTGTGGATTGAAAAGCAGCGCGGACGCGAACAGGCACTGGGCACTCTGGAAGCCTCGCGCACCGCGCTGGCGCTGGCCGAGCCGGAAACTCCCGGCCAAGGTGCTGGGCAGCCGCTCGCCGCGGCCATCTCGCCCGTCTACTACCGCGCCAAGGCTACTTATGTGTTATGGATGCTGCGCGATGTCGCCGGAGACCCCACGCTTTCGGCCGCCTTGCGCGCCTACGACCCGGCAGCCGACGTCTCCGCGCAAGACGCGAGCCGCGGCTACGGCTCCAGCGCCGGTCCCAGCTCCTTCGAGCGGCTCCTCGAGCAGGCCGGAACCCGCCGCGACCTCTCCTGGTTCTTTGCCGATTGGGTAGATGCGGACAAGGGCCTGCCCGACCTGACCATTTTGGGCGCTTACCCCACCACGGCCTCGGCGGGCAACTGGCTGGTGGCTGTCAACGTGGCCAATCGCGGCTACGCATCGGCGGAGGTTCCGGTCACAGTGCGCTCGGAGTCCAACTCGGTCACCCAGCGGGTTTTGGTTCCCGCCCGCGGCAAAACCACCCAGCGCCTGCTCATCGAGGGCAAGCCAACCGAGGTCCAGGTCAACGACGGCACGGTTCCCGAGGTACAGGCCAGCGTGCATCTAACCAAGCTCGGCGAGCCGGCTAACAATCCTGGCTCATCCAGCCAATCAAACCCGACACAGCCGTAGTTGTATCCCGTAGGATTTTTCCTGGTGGTGTCACATGAAGCAAGTTGACGCGTCGGTGGGTCGGTTTCGTAGCTCCTGGCGAGCGACGCCGGCATCGCAGAAGGTCGCCGTTTTAGGCTCTTTGGGAGTATCTCTGGCCACCGCTATTTTGCTGGGAATTCAGAGTTGTGATACGCATTATCTCGCGAAGCAGGCCGCGATTCAATCGACGGCGGCCCTTGAGCAGACTAAGCTTGCCAAGGAAGCGTTTGATCTTGTGTATCGTCCCTCCATTGAAGTCAACCCTATTGAGTTTGTTCAGGCAATTTCTCCGGGCGATGAGCTGGACTTTAGTTTGCGGAATTTTGGGTCGACGAGTGCCAATGGGCTTGCCGCCAGCGTTACATTCCTGCTCGGTGGAATCAACAGCGGACCAAAGCCGGTGGGCGGGAGTGGTACGATCTCGGTGCCAGCAGGTGGGAGCGCCAACTTTTCTATCCCCTTCAGCGGAGACGAGGGTGGCGAGGTACTTAACGGCGTGGCCTTTAAAGTGGAGATTCGATTCAGATATTACGGCAGGGATAAGGATGATTTCACGGATTCATGCCGCAGATTCGCGTTCGACCCTGCTAGTAGGAAGTTTTCCCCATCAGGGGAGTGCCAATAAACCATCGTTTCCAGGTTTGCCGTACCCTATCAAGTCTATCCGTCCTTCTTCTCCGCGTTGCGCGCCCGCACCTTGAACCAGATCGGCGTCCCCTTGAAGCCGAACCTCTCGCAGACCATGCTTTCCAGGTAGCGCCGAGTGCCCAGGTCCCTCTTCTTTGCCGCAACCCAATCAGTCCGGCGGCAATTAAATTGCGGCGTCGCCGGCATGGCGCGCATCAGTACATCCAATGTGCTAAAAGGAGGTTTTCGTGATGCCGAAGTTTGTGATTGAACGCGAGATTCCGGGGGCGGGCAAGTTGTCGCCTGAGCAACTGCAGGCGATCTCTCAAAAGTCATGCAGCGTTCTGCGTGAGTTGGGTCCTCAGATTCAGTGGTTACACAGCTACGTCACCGACGACAAGATCTATTGCGTCTACATCGCTCCCGACGAAGACACGATCCGCAAACATGCTCAACAGGGCGGATTTCCGGCCAATCGGGTCTCACGGATTCAATCGATCATCGATCCGACAACCAGCGAATAGCTCAATCTTGGCCGCAATGAAGAGCCATCCAACCTTACCGCTTACCCGTTTTTCTTCTCCGCATTCCGCGCCCGCACCTTGAACCAGATGGGCGTCCCCTTGAAGCCGAAGGCCTCGCGAATCTGGTTTTCCAGGAACCGCTCGAAGCTGAAGTGCAGCTTGATGTCTCGGTCGGTGAAGAGCACAAAGGTGGGTGGGGCCACGGCGGCCTGCGTCATGTAGAAGATGCGCACCCGCTTGGCCATGGGAACCGGCGCGCGCTGAAAATCAATCTTTTCCAGAAAGCGATTCATCTGCCCGGTGGTCACACGCTTGCGCCGCTCGGTGGCCACGGCCACTACCTCGTTCAGCACTCGGGCCATTCCTTTGCGTTCGGGGCCCGTCCCCTCCAGCGCGGAGAGAAAGATCACCGGCGCGTAGTTCAGATACTTCAGCACCGCGCGCAGTTGTTTCTCGAAGACTTCACGGTCGGCCGGCGATTTTCCGTCGGTGCGGCCCGTGGTCACCGCATCCCACTTGTTCACTAGAATAATGACGCTGCGCCCGCTCTCGTGGGCATAGCCGCCGATAGTGGCGTCGGCTGCCGTTACTCCATCCGTCGCGTCGAGCACCAGCAACGCCACGTCCGCGGCCTCCAGATGCCGCCGCGCCATCACCACGCTCATCTTTTCGGCCATCAGGTGCGTCTTGCCCTTGCGCCGGATGCCTGCCGTATCCACAAAGCGCAGTTGCTGGCCCTCGAACTCGACCAACTCGTCCACCGCGTCGCGCGTAGTGCCCGGCACAGGCGAAACAATGGCCCGCGAGCTCCCCGTCAGCGCATTCAGCAGCGTGGATTTGCCCACATTCGGCCGCCCGATGATGGCCACAGAGGTTTCGTGCTGCTCAAATTCGCCGTGAGTACGATGCAGGGGTCGGGCTTCCTCGCTTCCCGTCTCCGCCGGGACCGGCCCCCCCTCAGAGATTTCAGCTTCCTCGGCTTGGGCGTCCTCGGCCTCCTGCGCGGATTGGACTTCCTCCTCCGTCAACACAGCCTCAAGTGGTGCCGGAATCGCTGCCGAAATCGCTTCGAGCAAGTCGCCGATGCCCAGACCGTGCTCGGAGCTGATGGGAAAGACGTTTCGGATGCCTAGCTGGCGAAAGTTTTCGGCGGCGTAGGCCATGGCCTCGCCCTCGACCTTGTTCACCGCCAGAAACAGGGGCTTGCCGCCGTGCAGCAGCAGGCGCACCAGGTCGTAGTCGGGGCTGGCCAGTTCGGTACGCGCGTCCACCACCAGCACCAGCGCGTCCGCCTCTTCCAGCGCCACCTTGGCCTGGGTGTAGATTTCGGTGGGGATCAGTTCGGGATCGTCGGGCACGATGCCGCCCGTATCGACCAGCCGAAACTGCCGCCCCGCCCACTCGTACTCGCCATAGATGCGGTCGCGCGTGATGCCGGACTCGTCGCCCACAATCGAGCGGCGGCTCCCGGTAAGCCGGTTGAAGAGCGTGGATTTGCCCACGTTGGGCCGGCCCACAATGGCCACCAGCGGCAGCCCGCCCCGCGGACGAAGACCTGTCTGCGGGGATCCCGGGGGCAGCGCCGCGGTGCCCGGCTCTCTGGGTACGACCGATCTGCGAACCTTCGCCAAAATTTGTCTCCAATCGCTGCTTTTCAGGGGAACGCCCGCGCCGCCGTCAGCCACCCGCACAAGCATCTTCAATCCTACACAATCTCAACAAGCCAAATGCCCCGATGCACGCCGGCAGGGCGCAAAGCCGCCCGCCGGGAAGGCTCACTATGATGGAGTGAGTCCCAATGCCCGCCAGCGAAACCCCAACCCGTGCCCTGCCTACCCTCTACGAATTTTTTGCGCCGGAGGGCATTCTGGCGCGCTCGTCGCTTCCGTATGAGTACCGCACCGGCCAGCTCGAAATGGCCAAGGCCGTCGAACGGGCCCTCGCGGAGCGCCGCCACCTGATCGTCGAAGCCGGAACCGGCACAGGCAAAACGCTGGCCTATCTGCTGCCGGCCCTGCGCACCGGCCAGCGCGTCATCGTCTCCACGGGCACCAAGGCCCTCCAGGACCAGCTCTACTTCCGCGACGTTCCCTTCCTCGAGACGCTGATCGGCGGCCTGCGCGTCTGCTACATGAAGGGCCGCGCCAACTATCTCTGCCGCCACAAGCTGGTTGCGCTGCGCGATCAGCCGATTTTGTCGGGGTTGGAAGAAATCGATCAGTACCGCCAGATTGCCGAGTGGGAGAAGACCACCGAGACCGGCGACCGCGCCGAGCTCTCTGGAATGCCGGAGTCGAGCGCCCTGTGGAGCAAGCTCGATGCGCGCACCGAGGCCTGCCTGGGGTCAACCTGCCCGGATTACCGCCGCTGCTTCATCACCGAGATGCGGCGCAAGGCGCTGGAGTCGGACATCATCATCGTCAATCACCACCTCTTCTTCGCCGACCTCTCCGTCCGCCAGGAGGCCGCTGGCGCGCCCGATGCGGGCATCCTGCCCGAGGCCGCGGCAGTGATCTTCGACGAGGCACACGAACTGGAAGACACAGCTTCGAGTTATTTTGGGCTTTCGGTCAGCAACATCAGATTTGAAGATCTGGCGCGCGACACCGATGTGCTGCTGCGCGGAAAGGAGGGCGCCGCAAACCTGCCCGCCATCACGCAACAACTTCGTGAGCGAGCCCGCATCTTTTTTGCTGGGTTGCCCATGACCGGCGACGGCCGCCAGCCCTTCACCGAACGCGAAGCGTTCCTGGAGACTTCGGGCGACCTCTATTTGGCTGTGCGCACTACGCTCCTGCGCCTCGAAGCGGAGATGGACGGCCTCGCGGGCATCGACGAGGCGCCGGGATTGAAGAAGCGCGTCGCCCGCCTGCGCTCGGAGCTTGAGTTTCTGCTCGAATCGAACTCCAGCAACATGGTCTATTGGATGGAGCGGCGCATCTTCGGCGCGGCAACGTCCGCCGCGGCGGATTCGTCCTCGAAGGCTCCAAGCGGATTTCGATCTCAGTCGCGGACCACGTATCTCCAGGCCACGCCCATCGACGTCTCCGAGCTGCTCCACGAGCTGGTCTTCGACCAGATTCCCACGGTCGTGCTCACCTCTGCCACGCTCACTGTGCAGGGCGGCTTCGACCACATCCGCGGGCGGCTGGGATTGAGGGAGACGCGGGAGTTGGTAGTCCCTTCTCATTTCCGCTACGGCGAGCAGGCGCTGCTCTACCTGCCGCCGGAGATGCCCGACCCGCGCCATCCGGAGTTTCCCGAGGCCGCCGCCCAATGTATTCAACGGGTGCTCGAACACTCGCGCGGACGCGCCTTCTGCCTCTTCACCAGCTACGCCCAGATGCGCGACCTTTACGAACGCCTGCTGCCGGTGCTCGATTTTCCCATCCTGCTGCACGGCACCGCGCCCCGCAAGGCGCTGCTCGAGGAGTTCCGCGCCACGCCCAGCGCCGTCCTCTTCGGCACTTCCAGCTTTTGGCAGGGCGTCGATGTGCAGGGCGAGGCGCTCAGTTGCGTCATCATCGACCGCCTGCCCTTCGCCGTGCCCAGCGACCCGGTGATCCAGGCCCGCATGAAGGCCATCGAGGAGGCCGGCGGCCGACCCTTCTCCGACTACCAGGTTCCGGCGGCGGTCCTGACACTGAAGCAGGGCTTCGGGCGCCTGATCCGGTCCCTGGAAGACCGCGGCGTGCTGGTCCTGCTCGATCCCCGCATCCGCACCAAGAGCTACGGCCAGACCTTCCTCGCCAGCCTCCCGCCGTATCGCGTGACCCACACGATCACGGATGTAGAGGAGTTCTTTGAAAAAGACATAAGTTCCTGAATGCATTCAGAGGAAACACATGTATTCTGATCTTCAAGTGCATGTGGCTATGACCGAAGAATCGAAGCGCGGGACAAATTGGCAGGATGACGAACTTGATGCAATCGTCGCCGACTATTTCTCAATGCTCGCGGCTGAACTTTGTGGAAAACCTTACGTCAAATCAAAGCACAGTGCAGTTCTCATGGCTAAGATTGGGCGGACTCATCGCTCTGTTGAATTTAAGCACCAGAACATCTCGGCAGTATTGGACGAATTGGGCATGCCCTGGATTCCGGGTTATAAGCCGAAGCTGAATTTCCAGAATGCAATTTTCGACGCAATAGATCGTTATCTTACAGGGCATCCTGGGATTCTTGAACCAGTGTTAACATCCCAACCAGTCATTCTTCCGCCCGCTGAGGTCTTTGTTGCTCCGCCAGTTCCTAGGGAGACGAATAAAGAGATCCCGGAGCGACTTAGACGCCTTGTCCTGAAATATGATCCAGTAGAGCGAGACCATTTCAATCATTCACTAGGCAAAGCCGGTGAGGCCTTTGTTGTTGATCTTGAGAAACACCGATTGAAAGAGGGTAACCGAGCGGACCTAGCCCAAAAAGTTCGATGGACCGCAGAAGAAGATGGCGATGGCGCAGGGTACGACATCTCTTCTTTCAACCTTGAGGGCAGCCCTCGCCTTATCGAGGTCAAGTCCACGAATGGGTCTGCTCGCACACCTTTTTTCATAACGCGTAACGAATTCAGCGTTGCGAAGGAAATTCCCGCACAATGGAAAATATATCGTGTTCACCTGTTCGCAAGCAGTCCGCATGTCTTTACTATCACCCCTCCCTTGGAAAATAAACTCAAGCTTTCGACAGAGACTTGGCGGGCATCTTTTTGATGGCCGAGGGAAGACGAGGACAGAGAGTCAAAGGAAAAATGCATGCGTCGATTTAATCTACAGAATCGAATGAGACGTTGTAGAAATTTATACGGCGCGGGCGAGAGTATATGTGCTGGGGCGGTCGGTGTTCAGCGTGAACGGAATCCTTGTCCGGAAGTATGTGAAGTTACCTTCGAGCCCGGTATTTCAGCAAGACAACGTGCATATATTCTTGATTGCGATGACCTATACTGCAGGATGTGCGGTGCTGCACCAGGGGACATTGATGACCTTACCGGGCGCAAGGTCCGTCTTCATATTGGACATATCGTTGATAAAAGTATCGGGGGCAAGGATGAGCTATCCAACCTCCGCACGCTTTGTTCAACCTGTAACCAAGGTGCGAAGAACATCACATCAATAAAGCCTCCTGCGATATGGCTTCTATCGCAAATTAGGCGGGCAGGGCAGGAAGAACAACGTGCGGTCTTAGATTGGCTCCTTACAAAGTTCAAGGAATGATGATGTATGGATCGCAGCGAGAATATGCGCGCAATCCGTAGCAAGGATACGCTGCCTGAAATGGCGGTGCGGAGCCTTGTACATGGACTCGGTTATCGTTTCCGTCTTCACCGGGCGGACCTTCCGGGCAAACCGGACCTTGCGTTCCCTGCACGGCGCAAAGTGATATTTGTCCACGGCTGTTTTTGGCACTCTCACGACTGCAAGTCCGGACTCATACCAAAGTCGAATCAAGATTTCTGGCTGCCAAAGCTCAGGCGAAACAAGATACGCGACGACAAGAATCTTGAAGCCCTTACCGTGCAGGGCTGGAAGGCTATGGTGATTTGGCAATGCGAATTGAGGGACAGTCATTCATTGCGTCTTAAAATCAAGCGATTCCTAGGCCGTAGGAGTAGCCCAAACGCACTGGGCACATAAGTTACTTTTCAAGGCGCTCAGGCTCAATTCCTCTTGAAGGGAACCCCATGCAAATTACCTCGCAAGACGTCCTCGTAGTCATCGACCTACAAAACGATTTCTGCCCCGGCGGGGCGCTGGCTGTGCCGGGCGGCGACGCCGTGATCGATCTCATACATCGCATCGCGCCGAAATTCGAGCACATTATACTGACGCAGGACTGGCACCCGGCGGGACACTCTTCCTTCGCCTCCGCTCATGCCGGCAAGCGGTCCTTCGATACCGTCGAGCTGAGTTACGGGATGCAGACCCTTTGGCCCGACCACTGCATTCAGGGCAGCAAGGGTGCGGAGTTTCATCCCGCGCTCCACTTGCCTCAGGCGGAGCTGATTCTGCGTAAAGGCTTCCGGCAGCGCATCGATTCCTACTCGGCGTTCTTTGAGAATGATCGCTCGACGCCGACCGGCCTGGCCGGCTACCTGCAGGAGCGGAACCTGAGCCGCGTCTTTCTGGTTGGACTTGCATACGATTTCTGTGTCGGCTACTCGGCCCTGGATGCACGGCGCGTGGGCTTGCAGGCGGTTGTGATCCGCGACGCCTGTCGCGCGATTGACCTCGAAGGCTCGGTGGCCAGAATCGAAGCTGCATTTGACCAGGCCGGGGTGATGCTGATCGAAAGTGCGGCGCTGTTCGGTTGAGACAAGCACGAGCCGAGAATCGCAAGTCGAATTAAAGACCTGCTCAGCGTTGGAATCTTGCTGTATTCTGGAAGCACCGAATAAGGTGCTTGAACGGGAGGCGCACATGCTTGACATCACAACCGACATCCAATCGCTGACCACCTTCCGCCGCTCTTCCGGAGACTTCATGAAGCATCTCAGGAAGAGCAAACGCCCCATGGTGCTCACCGTGAACGGGAAGGCGGCGGCCATCGTGCAGGACGCCCAGGCCTATCAGCGACTGCTCGATATTGCCGCGCGCGCCGATGCCGAGGAAGGCATCCGCCAGGGCCTGGAGGACACAAGAAAAGGAAAGACCCGTCCAGCCGGGCAATTCTTCGCCGAGTTTGAAGCCACCCATGGCCTATCTCGTTAACATTACCGCCCGCGCAGAGCGCGATTTTACCAGCCTGTACGAGGAGATTCACGCCGGGGATTCCGAGGCGGCGCTGAACTGGTACCGCGGGCTCAAAGAGGCCGTTCTCGGCCTGGAAAAAATGCCGAACCGCTGCCCGGTGACGCGCGAGAAAGGCCAGCTCAGGCACTTGCTCTACGGCCGCAATCCACACGTCTATCGTTTGATCTACCGTGTGCTGGAGAAAGAGAAGCAGGTTGAAGTGCTCCACATTCGCCACGGCGCAAGGAGAAATTTTACTGCCTCGGATATTGGGTAAGACGTACCGAGACGCGGCATCTGAAAACCTCCGCTGCGTAAAGAACTAGAATGGTATTCGGGACTCTTCCCCGCACAGGACAGGCGCAGACGCCTATGTATGAAGTCACCGTGGAGGCCGGTTTTTCCTCCGGTCACTACCTCCGCAACTATAAGGGCAAGTGCGAGAATCCGCACGGGCATAACTACAAAGTGTGCGTCACCCTGGCCGGGGCAGCGCTCGACGAGGCCGGCCTGTTGCTCGACTTCAAGCTGCTCAAGCAGGTGCTCCGCCCGGTGATCGAGCGCATCGACCACCGCATGCTCAACGACCTGGAGCCCTTCATCGTGCTCAACCCCTCGGCCGAGAACCTGGCTAAATACTTCTACGACCAGACCAACGAGCAACTCGCCAAAATGACCGGCGGACGGGTGCGCGTGAAGGATTGCACCATCTGGGAGACGGACACGACCACGGCTACTTATTACGAGTAAGCGCTCGTCAGTTCATCTGCCTGGATTTGGACTTGAGGTACTTGTCGAAGGGAATCTCGAAGTAGAAAAGCTCGTTCCCGTCGGCGTCGCGCAGTTTGTGCAGGTGCAGCTTGGCGCCCCGCAGCGGATTGTCGAGCTGTGAAACGTCATAGAATAGAAATCCGGCGCGCGTGGTGTGCGGCTCCACGACCAGAGCCCCATACTCGAAGGTGTCGAAATCCTCCTCGACCTCCTTATTGCTGGCCTTGGGCTTCAACTTGATCGAGGGGATCGGGCCGGGCATCGGGATCTTCTTGCCTTCGCGCTCCTTGCGGGTCATCAGCCGCTCCACATCTTCGGGCTCGGCGGCCTGAATCTTATCGCCCGCCGCGGTGAGGAAGAGAATCCGCGCATCGCGCAGACTGATGGGCCGGTTGCCGTTGTTGGTCACGATCAGCCGCACCGGCATCACGCCGTGGCTGAGGTAATCGACGCGAAAGATGGCTTCCTTCTCACGCGTGTCGTAGGGTTCGGCGGCGACGGCTACCTTCTCGTCTTCGTGCGTCTCGACCGCGGCAAACGAAGTGGCCGGCTGCACGGGCGGCGGAGTGTGGTCGCTGGCCAGGGCCGGCAATGCCAGCCAGAGCAGGAAGGTTGGAATGACCCGCAGAGTCCTCATCGTGAATGACTGTATCATTTGTAGATTAGACCGGAGTCAGGGAAGTTCCGTCACGCATGATTCTGTTTTTCTACAATCTCGCCCTGCTGGCGGCCCTGGTGGTGGGTGCGCCCTGGTGGTTGTGGCGGATGGCCACCACGCACAAGTACCGCGAAGGGCTGGCGGAGCGCCTGGGCACGGTGCCGGCCAGGTTCGCGGCGTTGGGCCGTGAACAGCCGTTGATCTGGCTTCACGCCGTCTCGGTGGGCGAGGTGCTGGCGGCAAGCCGGCTGATTGACGAGCTGGATCGCGCCTTCCCCGAGCATCGTCTGGTCATCTCCACCACCACCCGCACCGGGCAGGAGCTGGCCCGCGAGCGCTTCGGGCGGGACCGGGTCTTCTATTGCCCGCTCGACCTGCCCTGGGCGGTGCGGGTGTACTTGAAGGCCCTCCAGCCTCGACTTCTCATCCTGGCGGAAACCGAGTTCTGGCCCAACCTGCTCAGTGGCTGCTTCCGCCGCGGAATCCCCGTCGCCGTCGTGAATGCCCGCATCTCCGACCGCTCCTGGCCGCGCTACCGGCTCCTGCGCCGGCTGTGGAGACCGTTTCTCAGCCGCCTCAGCCGGGTTCTGGCGCAGAGCGAAACCGACGCTGAACGGCTCAAAACCATCGGCTGCTTGCCGGAGCGAGTCTCGGTCACCGGCAACCTGAAATTCGACGTGCGCGCCGTCGAGGAAGCCGAAGCCACCCGCCAGATGAAAGCTTTGGCTCACGATCTGCGGCTCGTCGTTGCCGGCAGCACGCTGGAAGGTGAGGAGGCTGCACTGTTAGAGGCGTGGCCGAAGCTGCTCGAAGCCGATCCACAACTGGCTCTGGTGCTTGCGCCTCGTCATCCGGAGCGTTTCGAGGTCGTGGCTGCGTTGCTCGACAACTCCGGCTTCCCCTGGGTCAAGCGCTCGGATTGGAGTTCGCAAGCTGCCGGCACGTTGAAACCGCTCAACCCGAGCCAGATCGTTTTGCTGGACACCATCGGCGAACTGGCCTCAGTTTATTCGCTTGCGGCGGTAGCTTTCATTGGCGGCAGCCTGATCCCGGCCGGGGGACACAATCCGCTGGAGCCGGCCCAGTTCGGCGTCCCCGTCGTGATGGGTCCCCACTACGCCAACTTCCGCGCCATCACCGACGACCTGCGAGCGCATAATGCCATCCGCATAGCCGCCAAAGAGGAACTGGCCGAGATTTTGATCGAGTTGCTGCGCGACCGGATCGCTGCCGCCGAAATAGGCGAGCGCGCCAGGCAAGTCTTCGTCCAGCAAGCCGGAGCCACCATGCGCTGCGTGGATGCGCTACGGGAACTGCTTTCTCCTGTCTCGATTCAGGAGCGCTCGTCATGAAGAAGACGTCTTTCCCCCGCAGACTGCTGCTGCCGCTGGTTCCGGCCTACCGGCTGGCGCTGGCATTGCGCGAAGTTGGCTTGCGCACAGGGTTGGTGCCAGTGCGGCGGCTGCGTTTTCCAGTCGTCAGTGTCGGCAGCCTCTCCGCCGGGGGTGCGGGCAAGACGCCGCTGACCATCACGCTCGCGAAGTCGCTTACGAAGCGCGGTCTCCGCGTGGATGTGCTTTCCCGCGGTTATGGACGCGCATACTCGAATCCAGCTCAGCGCGCCGCGCGCGTCGCCCCGGACGGCGCTGCCGAAGAGTTTGGCGACGAGCCGCTCCTGATTGCGCGGGAGACCGGCGTGCCGGTCTACGTAGCCGCAGAACGCCACGACGCCGGCCTGCTGGCCGAAGCAGAAGCGCCTGTTTCTGAAAAATCTGCCGTCCATCTCCTTGACGACGGCTTCCAGCACCGCCAACTCTACCGCGACGTAGACATTCTGCTGCTCGACCAGCACGACTGGCGCGACAGCCTCCTTCCGGCCGGCAATCTGCGCGAACCGATGCGAGCTGCCCGCCGCGCCACAGTCATCGCCGTTCCCGCCGGCAATCCAGAGTTCGAGGCCGCTCTCCGCGCCTGGGGTTGGCAAGGGCCCATCTGGCGGTTGCACCGCAAAATGGAGGTTCCGGCTGTCGATGGCGCCGTCGTTGCTTTCTGCGGCATCGCCCGACCGCAGCAGTTCTTTGCCGGTCTCGAAGCCACCGGCCTGCGCATCGCCATCCGGCGCGCCTTCCCAGACCACCACTGCTACTCCGCCAACGATCTGAAGCACCTGGTCGCCGTGGCCCGCAGCGCGGGAGCAGCCGCATTCATCACCACCGAAAAGGATCAGGTCCGGCTGGGGAAGCTTTCCGCGCTTCTGCCGGAATCGTTGCCGCTCAAGACCGCCCGTCTGCGCGTCGAGATCGAGAAGCAGGAAGAGGCGTTGGATTGGCTGGTAGAGCGGATCGGGCGGCCTGCAACGGTAAATACTTCCGGACGGTTGCTGAGAAAATAGGAGAATAGGTTTAGCAATGAACGAGTTTCCAGAATTCATGAAGCATCCCGCCAACGAAATTGCGCGATCCAGCCAGGCGACTCCGGGCGTGGAGGGTTTTGTCTTCGACGGCGCGGACGGGAGCCAGATGGCCTTCTGGAGCTGCCGCCAGAGCGCCGCATCCGTGCCGCACACCCACAATTACGATGAGTACATGGCAGTTGTGGAGGGCTGCTATACGCTGATCATCGGTGGGGAGCGGATTCCTGTGCGGGCCGGGGAAGAGTGCTTTATCCCGCGCGGCGTCGAGCACGGCGGCGAGGTTCTGGCGGGAACCAGAACGATTCATGCCTTCGGCGGCCACAGGGCCGATCGGGTTCAGCGCTCATGACGCACTCCAACTTTCGCTTGCTTGTTGTCCGGCTGGGCGCCATGGGCGATATTCTGCACGCCCTGCCGGCGGTGACGGCGTTGCGGCTTGCACATCCCGAATGGGGGATAGACTGGGTGGTGGAACCGCGCTGGCAAGCGCTGCTGGCGGCCACGAGCGAGACGGGCTCCAGCAACAGCCGTGGCCCTTCGCGGCCTCTTGTGGACCGGCTTCATCTGGCGTCCACCAGGGAGTGGCGCAAAGCGCCGCTGAGTCCAAAAACCCTTCATGAAATCAGAGCTTTGCGCAGAGCGCTCCGGGCCGGCGCCTATGATGCGGTGCTCGATCTGCAAGGCGCTGTGCGGTCGGCGGTCATCGCCCGGCTGGCAAACTGTCCGCGCCGGATCGGCGAGGCTGAACCGCGCGAGAAAATTGCGCGCTGGCTCTTTACCGAGCGTGTGGCAACCCGAGGTGCGCACGTGATCGAGCAGGATGTGGAACTGGCCTCAGCCGTGGTGGGCGATGCTCTCGCCCCTGCAACGCCCTGGTTGCCCGTGGACCCCGCCGCAGAGGCCTGGGCCGACGAATTGCTCTCGTCCGCAAACACCCAATCAATCGTGCTCATCAGCCCCGGCGCCGGCTGGGGCGCAAAGCGCTGGCCGGTGGAGCGGTATGCCGCCGTGGCCCAGGCCCTCGTCGCCCGCGGCCTGCGTGTGCTGGTCAATACCGGCCCCGGTGAGGAGCCGCTTGCCGAAACCATCGTCCAGCAATCCGGCGGAGCGGTCGTTTCACTCACCGGCTCTCTCGACCAGTTAATCGCCATCACCCGCCGGGTTGCCCTCGTGATTGCCGGGGATACCGGCCCGCTCCACCTGGCCTGCGCCCTTGGCCGGCCGGTGGTGGGCATCTATGGTCCCACTGACCCCAGCCGCAACGGGCCCTTCGGGACGCAATTCAAAGTGCTGCGCAGTCCCCAGAGCCGCCGCGATCACACCCGTCACGCAACGCCGGAGGCCGGTCTGCTGACCATCACGCCGGATGATGTGCTGCGCGCCGCCGATGAACTGCTCGCCCTGGAGACCTCTCCATGACGGAACCTGCTCACACGGTACAAAGAGACTGGATCGCCCGCTGGCAGCAGGTGGCCCGCCGCATCCGCGTCCCGTTGGGCTTTCTGACCGCGGCTCTCTATTTAT
>Ga0182027_10001707_pt1 | contig 36256 bp, 25 predicted proteins | sample 712E1DmetaG_FD_121300 | JGI IMG/M metagenome (GOLD analysis project Ga0182027, IMG submission 121300) | Permafrost microbial communities from Stordalen Mire, Sweden - 712E1D metaG (Illumina Assembly) | ecosystem: Environmental > Terrestrial > Soil > Wetlands > Permafrost | place: Sweden...
AGCCGAAGAAAATGCCGGTGGCGGCGGAAAATCCAAAACCCAGCAGCAGGGAAAACGCCGAAATGGAAATGGGCCATCCTTGACTTTTAGAAATGATCCACGAAGCGCCGGCGCCACCGATCATGCCGAGAATGCCGCCCAGAAAGCTCAGCACCAGTGCCTCCACGAGGAACTGCAACAGGACATCGCTTCCCTTTGCACCGACCGCCATACGGATGCCGATTTCACGCGTGCGCTCGGTCACCGACACCAACATGATGTTCATGATGCCGATGCCGCCGACCAAGAGCGACACCAGCGCGATGCTCGCCAATAGAATGCTCAGGGTCTGGGCCGTCTGGTTCGCGGCATTGCTGATATCCGTTTGCGTCCTGATCGTGTAGTCGAACCCATCTCCCTGGCTTCCCTTCCGGTGATCCATGAGCGTCTGGTTGATCTGCGCGCGCGCGTCTTCGACCTGCTGCGTTGAAACCGCCGAGGCGATCAGGCTGCCGGCGTAGGTTGCGCCGATGAGCTTTCTTTGGACCGTTGAATACGGCGCGATGATGACGTCGTCCTGGTCCTGGCCGCCCGCGTTCTGGCCTTTACTTTCAAGAACACCGACCACGGTGAACGGCAGGTTCTTGATCCGGATAATCTGGCCGACCGGGTTTGCCCCGGCGCCGAACAGGTTGGTCACCACGGTCTGGCCCAACACGCACACCTTGGTGGCGCCGCGCTGGTCCGTTTCCGTGTAATTGGCGCCTTCCGCCACGCCCCAGTCGCGGATCTGGAGGTAATTGGGATACGCGCCCTGGATCGACGTCCGCCAGTTCTGGCCGCCTGCCTTGACCTGCGAGCTGGTGCGCGCCATGGGCGTCACGTTCTGCACGGCGTTGCACCCGGTCTTGATATACGTTGCGTCGTCTTCGGTGAGGCGGGACGCGGACCCCGCTTCCTGGCGCACACCGCCGGAGGAAAAGGCGCCCGGGAAAATCATGAGAAGATTGGTGCCAAGGCTTGCGATCTGGGAATTGATCGCGTTGCGGGCTCCCTGCCCGATGGCAAGCATGGCGATCACGGCAGCCACGCCGATGACGATGCCGAGCATGGTGAGCGCGGACCGCAATTTGTTCCGGTTGATCGAGCGCAACGCCATCCTAAGAATGCTGAATAGACGCATACTGTCAACTCCTCGCCTTGATGACCGTCAGTTCCTGCGCCGCGTTCCTCGGCGTTGCGACAAGCGAGTCGGATAAGATCTCGCCGTCCCGGAACACGACGTTTCGCTTTGTGTATTGCGCGATATCGGTCTCGTGCGTTACGAGAATCACGGTGATGCCGCGGTTGTTGAGTCCCTGAAACACGGCCATGACCTCCACGCTGGTGTGCGTGTCGAGATTGCCGGTGGGCTCGTCGGCAAGGATCAGGACCGGATCGTTGACGATCGAACGCGCGATTGCGACGCGCTGCTGCTGGCCGCCGGACAGCTGGTTCGAATAATGATGGGCGCGATCCTTGAGGCCCACCGCGTCGAGCGCCGCCAAGGCGCGCTCATGCGACTGTTTCGGCGACACCGTATGGTTATACAACATAGGAAGCTCGACATTTTCGATGGCCGCGGTGCGCGACAGCAAATTGAATGACTGAAACACGAACCCGAGTTTGCGGTTGCGCAGCACGGCGAGCTCGTCTCGCTTGAGCTTCTGTACCTCAACGCCGTCAAGATTGTACACGCCGCTGGTCGGTACATCAAGGCACCCCAGGATGTTCATGAGCGTTGATTTGCCCGAGCCGCTGGCGCCCATGACTGCGACGAAGTCACCTTTGTGAATGTCAAGGTCAACGTTTTTCAGAGCCCACACGGTGCTGTCGCCCATGGTGTAGGCTTTGGAGATGCCGCGAAGGGAGATCATTGCTTGGGTCATAAAAACCTTAGAATCTTCTTCCCATTCCGGGCGCGCCGCCGCCGCCGATCAATTGCGCGGCAGGAGCTTTTGATTTGTCGTTGCTCTGGATGCCGACCACGACAAGCTGGCCCGGCTGCAAATCGCCTTCGACCGCGGTAAACCCGCCGTTGGACAACCCTATTTTCACCGGGACCCGGTTCAATTTTCCGTCTGTCAATATGAAGACACGACCGGCCGTGGTGTCCTGCTGTCCGCCGCGTTTTCTCATCTTGGTCGTGTCGCCCGGAGCCCTCTCGCCCCAGTTGCCATGTGCGCCGCCTTTGGCAAGACCGGCCTGGCCTGCTCGGCCGCTGTCCGGCGTTGCGACCCCGGCCTCAGGTTTTTTCCAGCCGCCTGCGCCTGCCGGGCCGCCGGGGGACATTGGCTTGAATTTTAAGGCAGCCGACGGGACCTTCAGGACATTTTCCGCAGTTTGCACGTTCACCGTGATATTCGCCGTCATGCCGGGCAAGAGCGCCATATCTTCATTGTCAAGGTCGACCATGACCGTATACGTCACCACGTTCTGGACCGTTGTGGGCGAAAGCCTGATCTGGGATACCTGGCCATGGAAGGTGCGGGACGGGTACGCGTCGACCGTGAACGTCGCCGGCTGCCCGAACTTGACCTGCCCGATGTCCGCTTCGTCGATGCTCGACTGCACCTGCATTTTCGTCAGGTCATCGGATATGGTGAACAGCGTCGGGGTGTTGAAACTCGCGGCAACAGTCTGGCCAACGTCAACGTTGCGGCCGATGACAACGCCGGTTATGGGCGAAATGATCGTGGCATAGTTGAGATTGATTTTCGCCCTGTCAAGCTGGGCCCTGGCCGAACTGAGGCCGGACGACGACGCGACCGAGTCTGACACCGCCTGATCGAGATCCGCCTGCGCGACGAGTCCTTTTGCAAACAGCGCCCGTGTCCTATCGCAATTCTGCTTGGAAAGGGTCATCTGCGCGGCTGCCTTTGCCAGGGTGGCCCGTGCGTCCTGGACAGCGGCAAACAGGATCGTCGTATCGAGCAACGCAACGATCTGGCCCTTCTTGACATGGGAATTGAAGTCCACGAAAAGTTTTGCAACCGTGCCGCTGACCTGCGTTCCCACGAGAACCGTCGTGTGCGGATTCAGCGTCCCGCTGGCGGTCACCTGGACCGCCACGTCCCCCCGTTCCACTGCAGCGGTACGGTACGAGACCGGCGCCTTCTTCTTCAGCAACACATAGCTCCCGGCTCCTAGTGCCAGAACAAGGATCGGGATGAGCCAGATGAGAACCTTCTTAGCCATTATTTCTCCCTTTGTAGTTTTTCTTAAAGCTAACCCTGCGGCATGCCCTACGACGCGTCATAGGGCTCGTCCTTCGACTCGTCCTTCGGCGAGTCTCACAGCGAGTCCTACGGCACGCGTCATAGGGCTCGTCCTTCGACTCGTCCTTCGGCGAGTCTCACAGCGAGCCGATTGCCGCAAGTAATTTGGCGTGAGCCGTCCGATAATCGAAAAGCGCCTGCGCGTGACTGCTCTTTGCATTTGCAACAGCCGTTTCCGCGTCCGTGACTTCCAGGGCAGCGCCTGCACCGGCGCTGAACCGTTCCTGCGAAAGCTGCAACCCTTCCTGGGCCTGCGTGATGAGTTTCTGCGTGGCCGCTATCCGCTCGGCTGCTGCGACCTTTTCATAATAATGCTGGTCTATTTCCGCGGTAACGCTTTGCACGGTTGCATCCAATTGCGCTGAAGCCTGGTCGACCGCAGCTTTGGCGGCCTCGACCGCGGCAACAAGCGCGCCGCCTTGAAAAATCGGAACCGACAGGTTCACGCCGACGTTCCAGTCCTGGGACCACACCGACGCATCCTGGCTTCGCAGTCCGACGCCGGCCGCGGCATTGAGGTCCGGAAACAGGGCCGATTTCGCTGATGTCAATTGCAGCCGCGACGCCGCCAGACGGTCGCGCAGGGAGACGAGCTGGGGCATGGAATCGAGCGCGCGGGAAAGCGCCTCTTCTCGCTTGATGTCCGGTTCAAGGGAGTTCAGGCTGTCGGATAGCGAAAGCTCGCTTCCCAGGGTCGTGCCTGCCGCGACATCCATCTGGACTTTCGCAAGTTTGATGCCGTTTTTGGTGGTGATGACCGCGACCGTTGCGTTTGCCACGTCGACTTGCGCCTGCGTGACAACGTACTTTGCTTGCTTCCCTATTTCAAACAGCGCCTGTGCCGACGCGAGGTGGGCATTGGCCTGGGTAAGGGCCTCCTGGGCCACGGCGTACAACATCTGGGACAGGCAATAATTGAAATAGGCGGTCTTTGCGTTGAGTACCACACCCTGCAACGTATTCTTTGCGTCTTGTTGCGCCGCATTGACGAATTGCGACGAGGCCCTGACGGAATAGTATGATTTCCCAAAATCAAACAGGAGCTGTTGCCCGGAAATTCCCGCTGAATAGCTGTTGCTCGAATAGGTTCCGGTCATCGGCGGTGACAATTGCGATGCCGAGCGGCTTGCCTGGGCCTGCCCGTCCACCTGCGGCAGCAACCGGGAACGCGCGCTCTTCTGCGCCGCCAGACTCGACGACACGCCGGCGGCGGAAATTCTCACCTGGGGATTCTGCATTTTCGCAAGCGTAACGAAGGAATCGAGGCTCAGCGTCTCTGCGGATCGGACCACTGAGGCAAGCCCGAAAAGCAGCGCCAACGCCGAAGGCATCCAGTTGCTATACCGCATGTGTTTTTCCAGTCCTATGAGTTCCACTCACCTTAGTTACGATAGTTTGACTGTATTGAAAATAGATTTGTTACAGAACAAAACAAGGGTCGACCTCACCCCGGCCTACGGCCACCCCTCCGGTCCTGCGACCACTCCAAGGTCGTCCCATGAGGAGAGGGGACAAAAGACCAGCAGGTGAAAGTTTACGGATAGTCCGTTGAAGAACATTTTCACCGATGCTTGAAGGGAAGGATCCTGTCGTCGCCGCCCGGCCGAAGGTTCTTCTTTCGCTTCGAAGCTTCCGCAAGGGCCTGCCGTTCTTCCTTTGTCAAAGACTCCATGCCGTGTTCGGAGATCTTCTTGAGGATCGGATCCACGACGCTGCCGTAGTAATCCCGCTCCTCCTCTTCCTTGCGCCGCGCCGCGCTTTCCCGAATCGATTCCGCCCGGTCCTTCGCGTTTTCGAGAATGGACGTGAAGAACGGAAAGCCCTTTACATACAGTACGCCGATCACGATTCCGCCAAGGTGCGTGAGATGCGAAACGTTTCCCATGCCCCGCATCGACCCGTACAGCGAAATGACGCCGAAAATGGCGACCGCCACGATGACATTGACAGGCACGAGAAAAAACAGCAGGATCTGCCGGCGGGGGAAATACAGCGCATACACGGTGAGAAGCGCGATGACCGCGCCCGAGGCGCCGATGACCGGCGTGATCCACATGAGGGGACTCACGATGGTGATGAGGCTGAACAGCGCGCATCCGGCGCCGCTAGCCAGGTAAAACAACACGAACTTTTTCGTGCCCCACATTTCCTCGAGCTCCACGCCGAACATCCACAGCGTGAGCATGTTGAAGAGGATGTGAAACGGGCTGTGCGGGTCGTGGAGAAAAAGGTAGGTCACGCAGCGCCAGATCTGTCCGTGTCCGAACGCCTGCGCCGGCACCAGGGAGCACCACGTGGAAATCGTGTCGCCGATCCACGGGAGAAGGTTGGCGATCCAGACCGCGATCGTTATGATGATGAGGGTGCGTATGCCGGAAGGGACCGACCGGTAATCAAAGGCCATTCTGCTGCCTGTATTTCCCCACCAGACGCTGCGCCACGTGTTCGGGCACGAAACCGCTCACGTCACCGCCGAATTTCGCGATCTGCTTGACCATCGTGGAATTGAGGTAGGTGTACTTTGCGCTCGGCATGAGAAAGACGGTTTCGGCGTCCTCGTTGATGTTCCTGTTTGTGAATGCCATCTGGAACTCGTATTCGAAATCCGACAAGGCCCGCAGGCCGCGGATGATCGCGGTCGCCTTGCGTTCCTCGAGACAGTTTGCGATGAGGCCGCGATAGGCGATCACCTCGATCGTGGGAACGTGCGCAAGGGCGTCGCGCGCCATTTCGAGCCGCTCGTTTACGGAGAACAGCGGATTCTTGGTGGTGTTGTCCGCGATGACGGCGATGACCCTGGAAAAGATGTTCGCCGCCCGCACGGCGATGTCGATGTGGCCGAACGTGATCGGATCGAATGTTCCCGGATACAGCGCGGTAGGCATGATAAAGATCCCTTCAATGATGTCTGATTCTCATTTTCCCCTTGCGACCTCACCCCGGCCTCTCGGCCACCCCTCTCCCACAGGAGAAGGGCATGATTAAGGTGTTCGCCAACACGAAAAAATACGTTTACACAACCATTGTGCGGTATCGAATTTTACAACCCCGGCATCCGGGTGACATACTCCACGGCCGTGTCGCCGTAGGTTCGCGTTTCGCGGACGAATTCCAGTGCGCCAAACAGGTTTGGCGGCGGAACTTCGGAAACATCGCGTTCGTAAATGAGGATCCCCTGGTCGGAGAGAAGCGCAGGCACGGTTCCGGCCAAAACCGCAAGCCCCGCGTCGCCATAGGGCGGGTCGTAAAACACGATGTCATACGGGCCGCGGGCGGAGCGAATGAACGTCCGCACGTCGAGCGGAAAGATCGTGCACCTGTCCGTAAGCGCAAACAGTTCGATGTGTTTGGACAGGGATTGCGCGCGGTTCCTGTCGCGTTCGACAAAATGGACGCTGGCGGCGCCGCGGCTCGCCATCTCGAAGCCGAAGGCCCCGCTGCCTGCGCACAAATCAACCACGGCAGCGCCGGGTATCCGGAGTTTGATGGTTTCGGCGATCGCCTGCCGGACGCGCTCCTGCGTGGGCCTGAAGTCCTGTGACTGTTTATCAAGGGTGATGAAGCGCCTGCCGAGGGACCCGGCAACGATCCGGAGTTTCATGGGAATGCGCCGGCCCTACTGCCGCGTGGTGAAAATGATCTGGGACTCGATCTTGAGGTTGGCGCCGGTCAATGCGATCAGGGATATGCGCTTGAAGCAGCATTTTGCATTGGCCTGATACAGCCGCGTGATCAGCTTGACAAAATTCTTGTACGTGCCGTTTCCCGACCACTGATAGCACATCCGGTAATAGCCGCCGACCTTTTCCGGGGAGACGAGCTTGGGTTTGGCCGACAACACGATGCCGCTCTCGTGCGCGTACTGCTCGAAATCGGAAACCTGCGAGGGCTGGTCCGCCTGAGGCGGGAACGGCGCATCAATGACCGCTTCGGTCAGGTTCAGGCCGAATGCCGGTTTGCACGAAAACGCGAACTTGAAGCTCTTGCCGTCGTTGGGTTTGATAAATGAGTATGGCGGCGGCAAGATCTCGACGCGCTCGTTTTTCAGGGACGCCACCATGGTCTGGATCAGGTCCCGATTCGGCCCCAGCCCGACCATGTACAGCGTCTGAAAATTTTCCACCTCCAGCGACCGCAGGCCGATGCCCGAGGGGACGCACCGCGCGAGGAGGTCCGCGATATTCTTTGCAAACAGGATTTCGTAATTGATTTTTTCCGCAAAGGAAAGCTCTTCGTACGACAGCGACAGCATGCCCGACTTTGTCAACTTCTGGTTCGCGTCGCTGACTTCCTTGACCACGTCTTCGACGACATCGTGTTGGGCGTAGGTGGACGGCGCGCTCTCCTTGTTGACGGTGTAGTCCGCGGTCTCGGCCTTCCTGGGTTTGGGAATCAGCGCGGCGCGGAATTTCCAGACCGCCCCGCCGCCGGCCGCAAGAACCGCCACGCCGGCAATGATCGCGATCGTGCGACCGAGGTGCGCGGGAATTTTTCGCCGCGCGGACGCCTTCGGCTCCCTGAGCAGGTTGATGCGGATCATTCCGCCCCCCGGATCGCGAGCCCGACCGCGACCGAAAGGTACGGCAGGCATTTTGTGAGATCTGCTTCCGGAATCTCAATCCTCGACTGAATGGTCGCGAACGGATTGAGCAATCGGGAATTGTTCAAACGGGAAAAGAAGCCGTCGCTGAAGTCCTGTTGCGCAAACGCGGCGCCGGTGCAGAACACCGGGCCCGGCAGCGCGTCCTGAAAATTCTGCTCGATGGCCTCGCGCACCAGCTCCGCGTACGAGTCCGGTGACGACAACCCTGACGGATGCGCAAGCGTCTCGCTGTCGACAAACGACCCGGAGCGAGTCTTGATGAGGGTCGTCGCCGCGTCCCTGCCGTGCACAATGATCGCGGGAGAGGGACACAGGTCCGGATAATTCGCCTCAAAAACATTGATTAACGCGAACATGTCGAGATCGACCGCGACCGGCGCGAGCTTGCTTGCCCTCAGAAGCCCCGCGATTTTCTGGACCCCGGCGTTCTTGTATGCCACGGCCAGGCACCACTTGACATCGCTGCCGTCGCCGGCGGATATCTCGAAATCGAAGACGTAGTCGTCCATGGAACCGATGATCTGCTGGGAGAGTTCCCATTCGACCGCCTCGCGCACGTTCGTTTCGTCACGATCGAGCATCAGTTTCTTGACAACGGCAAAATCACCCGGCACGGACACGATCGCGTCCTGGCCTTCGGCCTGCATCCGGGCGACCAGTTTCTTCAGATTCGGTTTGAGGGCATTGAAATCGCCGGCGTGGTCGCCGGCAGCGGCGCCGGATTCTTCAAGCGGCGAGATGATAAGGCTGGCGTTCACCACAGTGGCGGTTGCGGGCGAAAATTGCGCTATGCTTATATGCTCTTCTTTTATTTCTATGCCGTTAACGCTATCGCCGCGTGGCGCCATACGTCACCAAGTATGAAAAGTGTGGTCCCGAGTATTGTTGAGAGCGCTGTGGAGCACGTTATAAAATGCGTCATTTTTTTGAGTAAAGCAACAATCTCGCATGATCTTATCGCCGTCCCGACCGCAGGATATCCTGAAACGTGTCGACGATGCGCGGGTCGAATTGCTTTCCCTTGCCGCTGGACAGGATTTCGAGCGCGGTGGCCTGGGAAAGCGAGCGCCGGTAGGGCCGGTCCGAGGTCATTGCTTCGTACGCATCGGCGACCGACAGGATCCGCGCCCCGAACGGGATCTGCTCGCCCTTGATGCCGTTGGGGTACCCGTTGCCGTCGTAAAACTCATGGTGGTGCAGCACCATGGGAACCAGCGGCCGCAGAAACGGCACGTCGGCGATGATATTGGCGCCGAGCGCAGGGTGTTTCTTGATTTCGTCGAATTCCGACGGCGTCAGGCGACCGGGTTTGTTCAGGATCAGCTCGCTCACGCCGATCTTCCCGATGTCGTGGAGCAGGCCGGCGTACTTGACATTTTCAAGTTCCGCCTCCGGAAGCCCCAGGTACTTGGCCAGGACGACCGTGTATTTCATAACGTTTTCGGAATGCCCGTGCGTGTACCGGTCCTTGGCTTCCACCGCAAGCGCGAACCCGCGGACGGTCTTGAGGTAATTGTCGCGGATGTTCTGGTAGAGCCTGACATTTTCGATGGAGATGCTTGCCTGCGACGCCAGCACATTGATGATTTCGAGGTCGACATTGGAGAAGGAATGCTTGTCGCTCGAGCGAACAAGGTTGAGCACCCCGACGGTCCGCTGGGGGGTTTTCAGGGGAAAGGCGATGTACGACCGGACGGAATCCGGCAGGTCCGGAAAATCCGCGAGCGGCTTTGGCTGGCCGGCCTCGACGACCATGGGTTCCTCGTTCTCGGCGACCCACCGTGAGGCGGCGACGAACACCGGCTGTTCCCAGAAATCCCGCGGGGGACGATCGGTCGCTTCCGACAAGAGAAGCTGGGACGCCTCGTCGAAAAACATGAGGCACCCGCCATCCGCCTTCGCGATCTTTACCGAGAAGTCAAGCGCCTTGCGGTTGAGCTCGCCGAGCTGCAGGGTGGAGGCGAGGATCTTGGTCACCTCGTGCAGCGACACGAGCTTGGAGAAGAGGACGTTTTCCTCTTCGAGCTGCTTGTTGATAAGCGCGCGTTTGATCTTCTCCGCGAGTTCCTCGAGATGGAAAGGCTTGGTGAGATAGTCGAACGCCCCGAGCTTGAGCGCTTCAATCGCGGTGTCCAGCGTGGGGAATCCGGTCGTGACCAGCACCGGCAGCGAATGATTGAAGTCGCGCACCCATTTGAGCAGTTCGACGCCGGACATGCCCGGCATTTTGATGTCCGAAAGAACCAGATCGACGACATCTTTCTTGATGATTTCGATCGCCGCCTCCGCGCTCAGGGCGCAGGAGACGGAGTATCCTTTCATCCGTAAATACTGGCCGACAATGTCGCTGATCGATTTCTCGTCGTCAACGACCAGAAGATGAACGTCCTCGTTCTTGACGCCGTCCATTTTCTCAAATTCATTTGCCATGGTCAGGCAGGTCCTTCCACTCGCTTCCGAAACGAATCAAGATCTTCCTGCGTGTCAATGCCCATGCTCGTGTACCCCGTTTTCACGCACGTGATCCGCATCCCGTTCTCCAGCGCCCGCAGCTGTTCGAGCTTTTCCCGCATTTCCAGCGATCCCGCCGGAAACGAGCAGAACCGTTTCAGGGACTGCGCCGTAAATCCGTATATGCCCCAATGCGTCAGAATCTCCCCGCCGTTCCCGTCACGGTCGTAGGGGATCGGGGCCCGCGAAAAATAAAGCGCGTCGCCGTTTTTGGCGCACACGACCTTTACCACGTTCGGGTTTTCTTTTCCCCTTATTGTAGCATGTGATACACAGGTTAGCAAGGAATTATCATCGAGTCGCGTGAGGTTCCGCGCGAACTCGACAAGCAGTTCGACGGGGACGGACGGCTCGTCGCCCTGGAGGTTGACAATGTAGCGGGCGTCGTACGGTGCGGCCGCTTCGGCGACGCGGTCGGTGCCGGACACATGATGCGGTGAGGTCATGCACGCGGTCCCGCCATGCTGCCGGACGGCATCGAGAATGCGGACGTCGTCGGTGGCGACACACACCGTTTCGAATACCCCTGCCGCGACCGCGCCGTTGTATGCCCACATGACCAGGGGTACACCGCGTATCATGCATAGCGGCTTACCCGCAAGCCGGCTCGATGCGAAGCGGGCGGGTATGATGCAGAGGATGCCGAGCGCCTCCATAGATTCCCCCACTGTCTGAAATGTCATGGCGTCGGATTATTGATTGATGATTTTTGGCACGGCAAAATGTCCACGGGTGACCTTGGGGCCGTTTGCCAGCAGCTTTTCCGCCGGAAGCGACGGCGTCACGATATCGTCCCGAAGCGGATCGTGCGCGGGCGCGATGAACGCGGTGGGTTCTATGCCGGCGGTATCTATTTTGTCAAGTTGTTCAACATACGTCAGGATCGAGCCGAGCTGATGGGTATAGGATTCGACTTCCTCCTCCGACAACGCAAGCCGGGAAAGATGGGCGATATGTTGTACCACTGCTTTGTCGATCATGGAATCCCCGTTTGAAAATATATCTTACAGCGTTTCGAAATCCGCGAATTTCGCCATGAGCTTGCGCCTGCTGCCGTCGTTGAACAGCACGGTCATCCGCATGTCATCGCCGAACCCGGACAGGTTCACGATTTTGCCCCGGCCGTAGATCTTGTGCGCCACCTGCTGGCCCATGCGGTATTGCACGGTTTCCTGCGAAAAGTCGTCCGGTGCCGCTGCATGCGAAAAGGCCTGCTCATGATGCGGCGCAGGCTCGGCACGCCGATGCCCCTGGCGTGTTCCGAAATCGAGGCTGTGCGCATGATGGCGCTCTTCCCGCGGCTGCGCGATGTATCCGCTTTTGTCAATAAACGAGTACAGGGCGTCCGGGACGGCCGACAAGAATCGCGAGGGAATCATGGGAAGAAGGTTGCCGAAGCGGAACCGCTGATCCGCGGAGGAGCACTCGAGGGTTTCCATGGCGCGGGTGATGCCGACATAGAACAGCCGCCGCTCCTCCTCTATTTTCGCCTCGTCGTCGAAATTCTGGCGTGACGGAAGGATGCCGTCCTCGCAGCCCACGATGAAGACGGATTTGAATTCCAGGCCCTTGGCGCAGTGGAGCGTCATGAGGTTGACCGCGTCGTCCTTGCGCTCCCACCGGTCGAGGTCCGAGGCCAGCGAAATCTCCTCGAGAAATTCGGCAAGCCCACGCGACGGATTTTCCTCTGTCCAGATGGCGAGGGCGTTGAGCAGTTCGTTGACGTTTTCGATCCGTGCCTCGGCCTCCTCGGAATCTTCGCCTTCGAAGACCGTCAGATAGCCGGTGAGGGTGAGCATTTCGGAACAGACCGTGTGCGGCGACGCGTTGTCCTTGACAAGTTCAAAGAGGAGCAGCAATACTTCCCGGAGTTCTGAAAGGCCCTTTTGCCCGCGGGCAAGCAGGGCCGGAAGGGGTCGATCGTTGCCGCAAATCAACTCGGCAAGAGACTGCCCGGCCTCGCGGGCCCCCGCGACGAGAAGGTCGCGCGACTTGTCGCCGAGGCCGCGGGGCGGCACGTTGAGAATGCGTTCGCCGCTGACATCGTCCTTGGGATTGACGCACAGCCGGAGATACGCGAGACAATCCTTGATCTCGCGGCGTTCGTAAAAACTCATGCCGCCGACCAGCACATAGGCCATGCGCCGCTTGCGCATGGAATCCTCGAACAGGCGCGATTGGGCGTTGGTGCGGAACAGCACGGCGACATCGCGTGCCTTGACGCCCCGGGACAAGGCGGCCTTGACCGCATCGCACACCGATTCCGATTCCATCCGGTCGTCACGGTACCGCGTGACAAGGACGCCCGCGCCGCCTTTCCTGCCCGTCCACAGCGTCTTGGCTGCCCTCACCACGTTGGGCGTGATCGCTGCGTTTGCAAATGCGAGGATCGCCTCGGTGGACCGGTAGTTCTCCTCGAGCTTGAATACCTTCGTGCCGGGAAAAACTGTTTCGAACGAGAGAATGTTCTCGACCTGGGCGCCGCGCCAGGCGTAGATGCTCTGGTCGTCGTCGCCCACCACGAATACCCGGTTCCCGGCGCCGGCGAGGAGCTTGACAAGATAGAACTGCGCGAGATTGGTGTCCTGGTACTCGTCGACGAGCACATAACGGAAATGCGCCTGATACGAGCGGCGAACATCCTCGTCGCGTCGCAGCAGATAGACGCTCTGCGCGAGCAGATCGTCGAAGTCCATCGCCTGCTGGCGGGTCAGGCTCTCCTGGTACGCCGTATAGACGCGGACAAGTTCCTGCTCAAAATAGCTCCCCTGTTTTTCCACCAGCGTCTGCGGTTGAATGCACGCGTTCTTGTAGCGGGACATGGCGGACAAAAGCGTCTTGGGCGGCATTGTTCGTTCGTCAAGATTGAGTTCCCGCACCGTTTTTTTCACCTGCGACAATTGGTCGTCGGCATCGAAGATGGAGAACGACGGGGAAAATCCGAAGCGTGACGCCTCCCGCCGCAGCAGCCGCGCGCAGAGCGAATGAAACGTGCCGATCCACAAACCCTTGAGCGGAAGACCGGTCAGGGATTCGACCCGTAATTGCATTTCCCGCGCGGCCTTATTGGTAAAGGTGGCGGCAAAGATCTGGTGCGGCGGGATTCCTTTTTCCTGGATGAGGAATGCAATCTTGGCGGTAAGAACCCGGGTTTTTCCCGTTCCCGCGCCGGCGAAAACGAGCTGCGGCCCCTCGTCATACACGACCGCCTCTTTCTGCACGGGATTAAGGACGACGCTGTCGAGCAAGGGCGAACGCGACTGGGGCCAGCTAATCATTCTGGGAAGCTCCCAGCACCTGTTCAACCGTCGTGATGCCTTCGGCCGCCTTCCGCAGCCCGTCGATGCGCAGCGTGTCGAACCCGCCTTTACCGACGCAATGGCTCTTGATATCGTCCGAGGTTCTTCGCTCGAGGACGGCCTTCTTCACGGCCGAATCCGGGATCAGAAGCTCGAAGATGCCCGTTCTTCCCTTGTACCCGGTATTGTTGCAGAAGCGGCACCCTTTCCCTTTGTAAAGCGCGATATCCGACCGCAGACCGAGTTTCCGCAGAACGTCCGGCTCCTCGGCGTGGGGTTCCCGGCACCGGGAACATATCCGCCTGACAAGCCGCTGGGCAAGCACGCCGCGAACGGTCGAGCAGATCAGAAACGGTTCGAGCCCCATGTCGATGAGCCGCGTGAAGGCGCTTGCCGAATCGTTAGTGTGCAGGGTGGAGTATACCATGTGGCCGGTGAGTGCGGCCTGGATTGCCATTTCGCAGGTCTGCTTGTCCCGCATTTCGCCCACCATGACGATGTCCGGATCCTGGCGAAGGATCGAACGCATACCATCGTCGAAGTTGAAACCGGCCTTGACGTTGATCTGCCCCTGATTGATTCCTTCAAGCACGAACTCGACGGGATCCTCCATGGTCACGATGTTCTTTCTTCCTTCGTAAAACAAATTGACGCGCGCAAGAGCCGCGTACAAGGTGCTGCTTTTGCCGCTTCCCGTAGGACCCGTGACCAGCACGATGCCGTCCGGCTGACGCACGATGTCGTCGAATTGCTTGAGCATGGCCGGCAGGAACCCGAGCTGGTCGAGCGTAAGCTGCTGCGCGGCCTGGTCGATGATGCGCATCACCATTTTTTCGTTCACGCCCCGCGCCCTGGTCATGACCGGGAAGGTCGACACGCGCAGGTCAATCTCCCTCCCCTGGTGCCGGATTTCTATGTGGCCATCCTGAGGCCTCCGCTTTTCCGCAATGTCCATGCCAGCCATAATCTTGAGCCGGGAGGTTATCTGAGCGCGAAGCTGGAGCGGAATGGGATTTTGCTCCTCGAGTTCGCCGTCGATGCGATACCGGAGGCGTACGTATGTGTCAAGTGGCTCTATATGAATGTCGGACGCGTTTGCGCCGACCGCCTGGGTGATGATGAGGTTGACAAGCTTGACTATCTGCTTACCCTCCTCGTCTGTCAGCCTATCCGCATCCTCATCCTCATCATGCTTCACGACGTCGAGATCGTCAACATGCACCGAGCCGAGAAGTTCCGTCATTTGGTCCATGCCTGATGAATAGTTCTTCTCGATCATGGTAAGGATGCTTCGCTCTGCCGCGATAACCGGCTCAATCTCTTTTCCGGTCTTAAATTTGAGGTGGTCCAGTGTGCGCAGGTTTGTCGGGTCGGCCATTGCCACGGTGAGCGTCCCGTCCTTTTCGAAGAGCGGAATCACTCGGTAGCGCTTTGCCATATCTTCGGGAATAAGGTTGATGAGCGTGCGGTTGAAATTGAAATTCTCAAGCACGACATGCTGTATGTCAAGCTGCGCCGAAAGCACGTCCACAAGCTTGTTTTCCGAAATGTACCCCAGGGCGACGAGGCACTTTCCCAGCTGCAGCTTGGTCTTCTTCTGCTCCTCCAAGCCCGTCCGGAGCTGGTCTTCGGTGATTAGGCCCTGGTCGATGAGAACTTCGCCGATTCGTTTGCGCTGGTCAAGCTGTATCTGTGCTCCGAGCACGCTTGTCAAATCGTCTTCGGTAATGTATTTGAGGTTGACCAATACCGTGCCGAGGCTCACGCCCGTGCGCTTGTGCACCTGAAGAGCCTCCACCAATTGTTCGTTGGTGATGAGCCCTTGAGCAATGAGGATTTCGCCGAGCTTTTTCCGCCTGCGCTGCATCATAATCGTGCTTAAAATACATCAGAGCATGAAAAAAATACGGGACTATTAGAATAAACTATAACGAGTTTGTCTAGTAAGGCAAGGCATTTTGGCCAAGGTGATCCCAGCCGCCTTTTTCAAGGAGCCTGACCTGCCCGGCCTTGTCGCGGACGGACAGGCCCTTTGCGGTCGACGAGAAGGTTCCGATGCGGGTGATCGGAACGTTGAATTTCCGGCTCAGGGGCAAAGGATCAAAGGACTTTGAGGCGGCAAAAAGAAGCTCGTAATCCTCTCCACCGCAGAAAAGCCATTCACGCCAATCGGTTCGAAGCTGCGACGCCAGGCGGCTCATGGCTTTCGAGCATTGTTTGTCATCCAACGAAATAATAATACCCAGCTTGTTCTCGTATGCGAGCGTACGGCTGTCTTTGGAGATACCGTCCGATACGTCGATCGCTGCGTGGACATACGGGTTACTGCTCAATCCGATGCCAAGCGCGATCCGGGGAACAGGGCGGACATGCTTTGCGACAAGACGACGATATTCGATGGGAATCTTTTTCCGGTCTCCCAATTTCAAGAGACACGCCAGACCTGCGCCGCTCTCGCCCGGTCTGCCGCTGACCCAAAGGCCGTCATTGTTTTTCGCACGATTACGTGGCAGGAACCTGCTGCCTTTTCGGATCCGGCCGATAAGGGTGATATCGATGATCCAGCATGGTCCCTTGGCGAGATTCCCCCCGATGATTGCAAAACGCCATTTCCTGCACGCTTCATTGAACCCTGCGTACATGCCTTTTATTGTTCTTTCGACTTCTCTTTTGTCCATTGCATCGGGAAAAATGATCTGCACCAGGGCGCCGTCCGGCTGTGCCCCCATGGCAGCGCAATCGCTGAGGTTCACGGCCATGGCCTTAAATCCCGCCTCAGCGGGTGTCATGTAGTCAAATGAAAAATGGACGTTTTCGACGAATGAATCGGACGTCAGCGCGAGGCGCTCCCCCTGCAGGCACGTCCTGATTGCTGCATCGTCCCCGATAGGGATCGGATACCGGCGAGATCTCCTGAAATTGAGCAGGGGTTTCAGCGAATCAAGGAATTTGTATTCCGAAGACGGGTATGCTGTCGAAAGCACAAGACCACCTCACCTGGGGACTATTTGACCTTGCCGATCGAAGCAAGGGCGTCGCGTTCGTTCCCGTAATTCTTGACAAAGTCGGACAGGTTGAGAATGTCCATGAGCTCTTTGACAAATTCGTCACTCCCGTAGGTAATGACGGTACCGCCCGCGTCGCGGATGCCGACGAACAATTGGGCGACGAGGTGGATTCCGGCCGTGTCCAGCATGTCAAGTCCGCCGAGGTCGAAAACGTAGGTTTTAACGGCCTGGTCCGGAGAAAAGCCGGCAAGACAAGAAAGGTCTCTTCCCATGCCGCAATGCCCGGACATGGCGATCCGGTAGATGCCTTTTTCAACTTGCGCCACGAACACAAAGTCCATTCTTTCGTCGGCCGCTTTTTTTTCGAGGATCTCCTCCTGGGAAATTTCGAACTCCACGTCGGTCGCATAGACCGTGAACAGTTTATCAAGATGGACCGCCGTAAAGATGTCCTGGATCCGGTGCGAGACGTTGACAAGGAAGAGAAGGCATTTCTTCTCGTCCAACCGCTTCTTGAGTCGGATCAGAAGGCCCAGACCCGAACTGAACAGGTTACGCGTGGCGGCCATGTCAAGGACGACTTTGTTGTTCGGTTCCGAAACCGCCGTCGCGATGTCCTCTTCGATTCTCACGTAATTGTCCATGGTGATCGAATCGGGCATCACGATCCAGAAGAAGCCGTTTTTTCTTGTTATTGCCACGGATCCTGTTGATTTCATTGTGCTAGCCCTCCACGGCAATGGTGCCGTCTTTTACTCGGAACATCTTGTTTATGATATGGGCCTTGATCACTTTTGTCATGCCATACAGATTCACTTCGGTACCCGGAAAGACGTCGCCGGTGATCTTGATGTACCCGTTGTAGATCCTCGGTTTCTTGAGTTCGGTGGAAAGCGTCAACGTCTTTTCCTGAACGTATTTGAGCTTGACCGCGAGTTTATTGTATATGTCAAGCCACTTCTTCAGTTCCTCGGTCTGCCGTTGCGACGGCGGGGCGCCGGCCTGCTTCAGGATCGCCGCCTTGACCTTCAGCTGTTTCTTGATCGGCTCGATCTCGGTCTCGAGCTTTTTCTGGAGCAATACCAGCTCCTTCATCTTATCGTTGATCGCCTGTTCTTCTTTGTCTACAATAGCGAGTTTCGTTTCAACCCCTTTGTCGTTGCCCACGGTGTCGATCTCGATTTTCGAAAACGCGGTGAGCGTGCCGCCGATGATCGAGGCATGAGGCTGGCTGCCGATGGCGGTATCGCAGGTGACGTCGCAGTGGAGACAATATTTCCCGACATTGAGCATGCTTTCCGTACTGATAACAGCCGCCTGCGCAAAAACCAGGTTGATCTCCTTTTTAGCCGTTACGAACATATCGCTCTTGCCGATGACGCCGCGGTCGATGGTGATCGACCCGTTCCGCGAGATGATCCGCGCCGATTCCGCCTCACCCTTGATGACGATATTGCCGTCGGTCTCAACCGTAAACCCGGGCAGCACGTTGCCGTCGACCTCGACGTCCCCGGAATACTTGATATTGCCGACAGAAAAGTCAACGTCCTTCTTAATCGTCAGTTGCTCGCCGACGTTGACGACGTCTCCCTGTTTGAAAATATAGCCGCTTTTCGAGGCTTTCAGATACCTGCCGTCCTCGGAAAGAAACACGTTTTTCCCCGGCTTGATCGTGATATCCGCTCCCGGTGTCGGGAGAATCTCGGCGCCCGTCACGTCCATGCCGGGCGTTCCTTTTCCCGGCGGCTCCTTGCGCGCAATCACCTGGCCCTGACCCACCTGAACGATTGAACGGATGTTTCGGTAGTCAACCTTGCCGCCAAGCGCTTCCTTCGGGCGGGTGCCTTTTTCAAGATCGACTTCAAAGATCAGTCTTGCATTCTCGCCGTTTATCGGAGGCCTGCCCTCGGCGACGACAACCTCCCGGTCATAGAGCGCATTGTTGACGATGTCGCGGACGACATCGGCCTTTATGCCGAAAACGATTCCCTTGCGTTTCAGGCAAAATACCAGCGCCGACGCCGTTACCTTGATGTCGTTGCTGATCGCGACCGAACTCAGGGAAACCGCGGCATTCATGGGCGTCACGTTGATATCGACATATTGATCGAGTTGGGGATTGTAAAACTCGAAGAGCGGTCCCACCTTTTCGAAATCGCCGCGGGGGTTGACTAGTGCAGCCTCGATCTTTTCCAAATCGTAATTGGTAACAAATGAACGGTTGAGATCGGCGGCGATGTCCTGGATCCGCAGGCTGTCCTTCGTTTCCGGCGATACTTTGACATACACGCCGTCCTCGCGGTCTTCCACCTGCGGGAAATATTTCTTAAGGGGATTTTCCACGGGCGTTCCTCATTTACAGGTGCATGCCTAAAGGGAACAAAGGAAATCCAAGGTACTCATAAGTATATGAACAAGGAATGGTCGTAATCAAGGTAAAACTTATTGCATCCTCGCCTCAGCAAGCTTCACGATCTCAGCCGCGCACGCGGCCCCACCGTCGGATTTCTCCGGAAAGGGTTTCCCCGTGTTTTCCACGGCTTCGAGGGCCCCAAACCAGTTCAGGCTGCAGAAATCATCTTTTGACAAAGGATAACCGTGTCCCCACCGGCCTACCGCAGCCTCGAGCACTGAGTATTCAGCAAATCCCGTCCGCGGAAGGTAGATGATCGGCAAACCGTTGATAAAGCACTCGGCGCACGCGCCGTAGCCCAGCTTGGTGATCATGACATCTGCCGAGGCAATGCAGTCCTGATATCGCAGGTCCCTGGTCGATACCAGACGATAATTCTTCGGCTCCCCGTGAAGCGGATACAGGCTCAGAAAGAACCATTTCTCGAATTTCTCGATCTGCTTCCACACCACCCCTGCCATGCCGAAATTGCCGGTGTAAATCAGCCCGATCTTCTTGTCCCGAGGAATTCCGTACTCCGAATGCAGGCGGTTCCTGATATCTGCGCCGACACGCCCCACCGGGCCGACACGGACCCTGCTTCTGAAATAGTTCATGGCGTTTGACGGATACATCTCGCACAGGACATCGGCGCGGGCGTACTGGTCCCGCATTTCCGCCAGCCGGTCTGCGAAATCCGGGTGTGCTTCGGCATATTCCTCATAGATGGTGTGCCAGGTAAAATTGGTCGCGGCCATGGAGGGGAGGCCGGCCCGCCTTGCGACGTCAAAGGCGAACGGCACGATGTCGCTGACAATGACGTCAACCCCGTTCCTAGTGCACCATGATGCTTCTTTGTCAAGCAAGGCCCGGTTTGCGTCGGCGATCTCGCGATAGGTCGAAAGGGTTTTGGGCACGTCGATCGCGTTCTCATGCGGCTGAATGCAGCCGCAGTCGAACGCCGCGGGCCGATATGAGAAGGGCCGGGTGAGCTCCCGTTTGAAAAATTCCTGCGGAACGGTTGTTCTGAAAACGAGCTCGTATTCCTTTGGCACGTGCGCGGCGATCACGCTGGACCGAAGGGCATGTCCGTAACCGTGCGAGGTAATATAATAGAGGAGTTTCACTGACCGTGCGGTCACCGGTTTTGGAAATGGCTCGCCAGATCGGTAAGTTGACGTTTGGAAGGCGATATCTTCGGACCCTGCTGGCCCAAGCCCTTCATGGAAAGTGAGATCCGCCGCTTTTTCGCATCGACCTTGAGAATGCGGACATTGACCACGTCATTGACCGACACGACCTGGTCCGCGGATTCCACGTAAGTATCCGCGAGCTGCGAAATATGGATCAGCCCGTCGCAGACCGCGTTGATGTTGACAAATACACCGAAGGGCGTAATATTGGTTACCCTACCCGTCACCACCGACCCTTCCTCGATCTCCGTGAGCTTGTATTTCTTCTTCGGCTTGAAGAATCCCGACGCGCCGCCTGCCTGTTGCCCGGTCTGCAATTGGCTGATGAGTTTTTTCTCCAAAAACAGTTTCATCACCGGATCCGATTCGGGGAACGAACGCACGGCCTCGGGGTCGGAAATCAGCGACTCGGGTGCGATGCGCAGGTATTCGCAGATTTCCCCGATCCAAGCGTAATGATCCGGATGCACGAGGGTGCGATCAAGGGCAAACCCCGCGGTCGGAATCATGAAGTATCCGGCAAGGTTCAAAAATCCGCTTTCGGTCATGTCCGGGACTTTCAGAAGATCGTCCTTGGTCGAGGGAGGAGTTTTGGCGCAATGCCCGATAATTTCCTTTTTCAGCGGATCCCCGATAAAGGGCTCAAGGTTGACCGAAGGCAAAATATCTCCGGCGTCCGGTGCAGGGATTCCGCGCGAAAGAATGCGTTCGGTAATGATCCGCTCGATGAGTTCGGATATTCTCTCCTGCGAGATGCACTGCTGCAGCGGGTGGAGCGAGAAATACGAGACGCCGATTTTCGGGATCAGCCGGGCGGGATGCAGGTGCGCGATGGCAGCGGCAAAGACGCGTTGCATCGGCGCCTCGAGATCGGAGAACTCCTTCTTCATCCAGGGTGAATCCGTCATGTCCGGCATGCCGGACGGCAGTTTCACCAGCACGGTCTCTGAAGTCAACTGGCTGGATTCAAGAGTTTTCTTGACCATGGCCTCGGCCACTGATGCGCTTTCGTTATCGAGGACTAGGATGGACGACGGACGGTAGCGCATGGCGAACTGCCTCAGGCGCTCGCTCACCACGGGTTTGTCGAGGTCGATTTTCTTTTCGAGCGCAGCCCCGCTCAGCCTGCCGCGGTCGCTGCAGACCACCAAGGCAAAATATTTCTTGTCGATCACCCCGCAGGCGCAATACAGCTTTTCTTCGCCTTCGTGCGACAATTGCTTGACAAGGGACTGCATGACCGTTTGGAGCGCGGTATCTTCCGCCTCCGTGCGGAGGCGGACCTTGACGTCGCGTTCCGCGATCGGCTGCAACAGACGCAGCCACGAATCGTCGATGGCTTCGGCGATCAGCTGATATCCGGCCGAATCCGAGTTCACCACGAAATGATGTTTGAGCAGTTCGGTGATGCGAAAGAGCTGCACCGTCAGCTTGAGCCTGATAAGTTTCTTGTCCTCGGCGGCCAGAAGCTCTAAAAGCTCCTCGCGGGAAATATCTTTCACCCCGATCAGTTTGCCTGCATACTTCGAAAATTCGCCTGTCTTCGACTTTGGGGTTACTTCAAAGAATCCGTCGTCGTACATGAATTCGCGTACCATGGTTCGGGCCGTCTCGTCGTACGCGAACCGTTCCGCGATGATGTCCTTGACGCCTGCTATTACATCGTCGGCCGTTTTCAGCGTCGAATCAGTGCCGATGAACGGGCCAATCTTGTCATCGAGCGAATGCGGCGAGTCTTCCTGGGCAAGAATATCGTCCGCCAGCGCGCCCAGCCCCTTCTTGACCGCAAGCTGGCCCTTGCTGCGCGGGTTAAGGCGCTCGGGCAACAGCATGTCGTCGAGCTCGAATTCATTGGTCAGGTGCGTGATCCTGGTTTCAAGATCATCGGTGAGCTTGCCGCTCTTTTTTAACGCGTTGACAAGCCGTTTTTTCTTTTGCGAAAGGTTCGAGGCAAACCTGAGAAAATCGTAAATACGGAAGACGCCCCACACATCGAGCTCGGCACAGATGGCCGGCCGGTAATCGGCGCAATAGTAGGGAGAATGGCCTTTCTCGTAGGAATCGCATAGCTCCCGAGCGCACGGTTCGGAAACATTCCACGTATCTGCAATGTATTTGGAGAATTCTTTCATGACCTTACAAGCGGGGTACGTTTCGCGACCCGACAGAGATCGCCTTGCGCAAAGGCTGTTATTGTGACGCACAGATTTCGGTCTCTAATCGTGCCGGAACCGGTGCAGCGCGGAAATAAAACTACACAATGCCAGCACAAGAGGCAACTGTCTGTCCTCGGAAAATGCGCGGAGCCGAATTTCTTTTGCGGCATCGGAGCAGAGCACCAAACAAAAAGCGGCCGGACCTTCGTCCGACCGCTTTGCCGACTTGACTTTAGCTGCACAAAAAGGACTTACTTATTTCCTTTTCTTCGCAACTTTTTTCGCAACTTTCTTCTTCGCTACTTTTTTCTTTGCTGGCACGTCAGCACCTCCTTTAAGATGAATGATACGTTTACCACTGCCTACGCGAAGCGCAAGCTGTTGACAATCAGTACTATTACTCTGTACCTTTTTTCGCTTTTTGTTGGTTTACTTAACAGAAATACTTCCCTTCAAACTTTCTCTGTACATATAAATAATACCCTTGGAATGGGGTAATGTCAATACAATTGTGACAAATAGAATGTTTTTTTCTAGGCAAAATTTACCACCGAGCTCCGCTTCTTCATGAACGCATTTATAATGTCGATCGCTTCCTGCGGATCGTCGGTGGTATTGATAATATCGAAATCGTCCGGAGAGACGTAGTTATTCGCCAGCATGCTCTGGTGCAGCCAGTCATCCAGGCCCTTCCAGTATTCTTTTCCCATCATGACAAGCGGCAAATACTCGCTCTTCTGCGTCTGTATCAGCGTCAACGTCTCGAACAGTTCGTCCATGGTGCCGAACCCGCCCGGCAGCACGATGACCGCGGAGGTGTATTTGAGAAACATCACCTTTCTGCAGAAAAAATGTTTGAAGCTCAGCAGCAGTTTGATGTACTTGTTCGCGTTCTGTTCGAACGGTAATTGGATGTTGAGGCCGATGGACATGCCGTTGGCTTCCACGGCGCCGCGATTCGCCGCCTCCATGATACCGCCGCCGCCGCCCGTGATCACGCCGTAGCCGTTCTTCACCGCGCACGATGCCACCTTTCGCGCCATCTCATAGTACCGATCGTTCTCCTTTGTTCTCGCCGACCCGAAGATGGTGACGCACGGCCCTATTTTCGATAAGGTCTCAAATCCGTCAACAAATTCCGACATGATGCGGAAAATCCGCCATGTGTCGTCGTGCGATTGCATCGCGCCGTTTTTCCCGTTCTCTCCGTTTTTTCCGTTCATGCCTCGTAGATCCTCTCTTTGTTGTGCACTTTCTCTGGCTTCATGCCGGACAGATATTGATTATATTTTAAGAGTACGTTTCTGTCCAGCGAAACATGGCCTCATCATGGAAAACAAACTCGAGATCGGTCGCATGAACTTCGAGAAGGCACGTAACCGCATCCGTATGGTAACTGGGTCGGCTCCGGCCACCTTCCTCTCCGTCGACATCGCCGCACAATCACTTGCAGTCATCACGGGCGGCAGTGCGGTCAAGTCCTATCCTGTGTCAACATCGAAGTACGGTGCGGGCAACCGCGAAAACTCGCTCATGACGCCGAGGGGCGTGCATCGCGTGGCGGAAAAATACGGTCACGGCGCCCCGCTCGGCCGCGTGTTCCGAGACCGCCTGGACACGGGTGAGACTTGGACGATTGGAACGCCCGGTGCGCCTGGCGCAAACCTCGTCCTGACCCGCATCCTCCGCCTCGAAGGGCTGGAGGACGGCGTCAACCGCGGGCCGGGAATTGACTCATACGAACGGTACATTTATATACACGGGACCAACAACGAGACGTCCATCGGAAGGCCAGCCTCGCACGGATGCGTGTGCATGGCCAACGCGGACGTGGTCGAACTGTTCGACGCTGTTTCGGAGGGCGCCATTGTCTTTATTGATTGACAAGAAACCATATTCCGGGCTTCACTTCGTCGGCATTCTCGGATCAGGCATGAGCGCCATCGCGCAATATTGCGCGTGGATGGGACTGCACGTGTCCGGTTCAGACCGTCTTCTCGGATCGCCTTCTGTTGCCGCAGTGCAGCAGGGGCTTTCGTCGCTGGGATGCCGACTATGCGGCCAGGACGGCAGCGGCATCGATAGCCGTGTCGATGCACTGGTGGTTTCAACGGCTATCGAACCCGGAAATCCTGACATGGTTGCCGCCCAAGCTGCTCGTATCCCGGTCTTCCACCGCTCCGACGTTCTTGCAGCGCTTGTCGCATGTCACCGCACCATTGCCATCGCCGGCACCAGCGGGAAATCGACGGTCACGGCAATGGTGTGGGAATTCTTGCACAGCTGCGGACGCGACCCCTCGCTCGTTTCCGGGGCCAACCTGCTCCGGCTCGAGGAAAGGGGATATGTCGGCAACGCCTACAAGGGCACGTCAGGCATTTTGGTCATCGAAGCGGACGAAAGCGATGGCACGCTTGTCAAGTACCACCCGGACACCAGCGTTTTTCTGAATATTTCAAAGGACCACAAACCGGTTGTCGAAACCATGGAACTTTTCCGGACGCTCGCGGCGCAATCGGCCACGGTAGTAACCAATGCCGATGACGCCATGCTCGGCGCCATACAACCGGCGGTGACTTTCGGCGCCGGTTCCGGCGCCGGCGTAAGGCCCGATAGCGTGGCGTCGCTGACGCCCCAGGTCCGCTTTACGCGTGCAGGCCGGACATTCGAGTTGCCCCTGCCCGGAGCGCATAACCTGTCAAACTGTCTTGCCGCTCTCGCGGTTTGCGAAATGGCAGGCTGCAATGCGAAAGACCTGACGGCCGCGGTAGCAGGCTACAAAGGCGTGATGCGCAGGTTCTCCGTGAAACGGCTTGATAACGGCATGATTGTCATAGACGATTACGCCCATAATCCTGAAAAGATACGGGCGGCGCTGACCACGGCCCAGGGATTCTCCGACAGGGTCATTGCCATATTCCAGCCTCACGGCTATGGCCCCACGCGCTTCTTGAAGGACGATCTGGCAGACATGTTCTCCACCGTGTTACGGCAAAGCGACGTCCTGTTCATGTTGCCGATCTACTATGCGGGCGGCACAGCACAAAAAGACATCTCGTCCGGCGACATTGCTTCTCTTATAAATAAACGAGGTCGCACGGCATCCGTACTTTCGGATAAGGAAGAATGCGTTTCAACGGTGCGATCGATCGCGTCACCCGGCAACGCGATTCTTGTCATGGGCGCGCGCGACCCGTCGCTTTCCTCTTTGGCAACGACCATCGCGTCAGCCCTTGCGGACCCACGATAATAAAAAAGGCGTTGGTTGAATGTTCAACCAACGCCCGAGTTCGGCGACCTTCGGTCAATCGCCCCTGCAAGAAACCAACCCTATCTTTGCTTCAACGCGTTCTTGTTTCCGCTGAAATATTCTTCGACTTCCTCAAGCGTCTTGTTCTTCGTTTCAGGCAGGAAGAACGCCGCGGTTACAAAGTAAACCACGGTGCACGCCGCAAATCCGAAGAACATAGTCGAATAGCCGTACCGTCCCACGGTCGGCAGAAACACCGCCGCAATCGTGGTCGACACCGCCTGGTTGATGAGCAGCGCGATGCTCATGCCGTTACTCCGGATTCGCGTGGGCATGAGTTCCGAAAGAGCAAGCCACACGCAGACGCCCGGGCCGATGGCGAAGAACGCCATGAACAAATACAGGAAGATGGCCACGGCCCATCCGTTACCGGAGCTTGGAATCGGGGTGATGAGCGCATTCTCGATTTTGAGCGGAGCGGTGCGCGCTTTGTCAAGGTTGCCGAACGGGTTTGAAAAGAAGGCTATCACTTTGTTGGCGGGAAGCGTCGATTCACGACTGATCTCAACCGGCTTTTCCGCCAGAACGCCGGTGCGCACGACACGGCTGGCGGCTTTGAAATCGCCATAGGAATAAATGAAAATCATGGAGCTCGGTTTGGAACCGATCGCCTGGCCCGCAGGACCTGCCGATGCGAGGAGCATGGCCGCGGAGGAATCGTTAAACGCGAATGAGAGATTCTGGTCGCCCGAAACCAGCGTCTGCGCGGCGGCACGGCAATCGACGCGCTGCTTTTCGGTCTTGCTGAACAGGAATCCGGCGCAGACCAGCGAGATGATGACGCCGGACGTCCCGAGGGTCAGAAGGAACTTTCGTCCTTTTCTGTCGACAAGAATGACGGCAACGATCGTGATAAGGAAATTGACCAGGGTAAAGAACAGAGAACCCCAGTGCGCCGCAACGTCGTTGAGTCCGCCTTGGATAAGGATGTTGGTGTTGAAACCGATGATCGAGTTGATACCGGTGAGCTGGTTGCAGGCCAGAATGATACAGGCCATCACAAAGGGAATAACATATTTACGTTTGAGAAGAGACTCTTTGATCTTCTGACCCGTTGTCGTCTGGGCTTTTTCCGCAGCGATGGTCTCTTCCATTTCCTTGAGTTCGATTTCGACCTGCTCCGGGGAGCGGGAGCGGTTGAGTGCCGCCCTGGCGGCCTCTTTGTTGCCGCGGCGGTACAGCCAGCGCGGAGATTCGGCGACCATGAAGCTGCCGATCACGAACAAGAGCCCGGGAGGCAGGGAGACCCAGAAGATGCTGCGCCACGCGACATCCTTGAACGCGAACAATTTCTCCACGTTGCCGAGTTTCGAAACCAGGTCTACGCGGTAGCTGAAATACATGCCGATGACCGATGCGGCCACCAGGCCCGTTACCAGAAGCCACTGGAAGATGCCGGTTCCTTTACCGCGGTCCGAGGCGCTCAAACATTCCGCCAAGTAAAGCGGTATCACGACGCCGATCAATCCGGCGCTCAGGCCCTGCAGCAGACGTCCCAAGAGCAAGGGACCGTACCCGTGCGCCAGCGCGATCATGGGAATACTCAGGACAAAGAGGATTCCGCTGCAGATCATGAGATTTTTGCGACCCATCCAATCCGAAAGCATGCCCGCGAACAGCGTTGATATCACGCTTCCCAGAAGGACGGCCGCCACAATGATCGAGAGCTGGCCTGAGTTGAGACCGGATGTGGCTTCGAGGTACGGCAGCGCTCCGGCGATGATGCCCACGTCCACACCGTACAAGAGTCCGCCCAAACCTGCGACAAGAAGGAGAAAACGGTTATACCCTTTCTTGCCCGACGCTCCAGCAGAATTCAATTGGTTCGCCATAGTCCGTCCTTTGCGGTTGATAAATGTGAATTGATATATAGGTTAACGAATTGTTATTTTCAACAAAAATCGTTCATTTCCCGTCCCTTTCCTCGCGCGGAAAGGGACGGGAAATGAACTGAGCTTGAAAAGAAAGACTAACGAAGCGTGAATTGGGCTCTTACCGACGAGAACTGACCCAGCGGACAACTTGGCGTTGCTGCCCCAGGGACTCTATGCCAACAAAATAAATACCCGGCCGTAGCGAATTCAGAAATTTCTCCGGGTTGAATTGCTTATTGCCTGCTTTTGTCAGGGTCGCGATCTGCTGTCCCAAAGCGGAATACACCACGATCCTGCTCGCGTTGGCATTGGACCACAGAGAAACCACGGGGCGGACGCTTTTGGGGGCAAGCGGGCCCTGTTTCACACCGATGGTATATTTTCCGGTCACGGCAATTCCCGCTTTCTCCCAGATGGTCTTGGAAAGCCAGGTCGTGTCCTCTTTGAATCCCGCCAACGTATCCACCCAAAGAAACGGGTACAAAAACGAGTTCGTCGACGTGATTGCAGTGTCCGTGGTCGCGACAAGTCTCACATAGGAAGAATCCTTGAGGTTGACCAGGTAAATCGCTTCGTGGTTCGTCGTTTGCTGCCAGCCGCTCGAAACCTTGAATTCTCTGGAAACAATCAGGTTTGCGGCAGCATAGTACGGATGGTTCGACCATTCGGGATTGTCCCATGCCTTGCCCACCACCTCGCCGATGCCGGTGGCTTGCGCAACAGGAATGACCGGCTGGTCCGACGGCATGTCGAACACCCGCAGGTCTTCGCCGTCGTACCGGGAAATGAACAATTTCTCATGCATTTTCCAGGACCCGAGCAGCGGATGATAGCAGCCCGCCGCTTTGATGAGGGCAGAGCCGAAATCGAAATAGAGCATCGTATTGGTGAAGATACGGCTCGCAGGCCTGGAGATGTTGCACGTTCCGATCGTGATCAGGTTGAACGTGTCAAGGGATGTCGAATCTTTTTTCACTTTCAGCGTGCGCATGGTGTGGACCGGATGAGGAACGCCCGACGCGTCCTGCAGGTCAAGAATGAACCCGTTGGGCCCGCCTTCCCAGCCCGTGTTCACATACCGGTTGTCCCAGGAGAGTCCACCGTAATAGCTCCCGTTGGCGCAGACGACCTCAGGCGACAGCGGGACTTTATTAACGATCTTCTTCTTGAGCGTCTTTCCGCCGTTGTAGCAGAGGCCGCTGGGGCAGGCGACGCTCGTCGAATAGACTATTTCCTGCGTGTCGCTGGAGGTATTCTGCACGAACCGGGGAACGTAACCCGTGTCCGCAACTTTTACAGCTGTTCCGGCCGCAGCGCATTCCCTGATCCAGGATTTCGCGATCGTTGTTGACGACGAAGGCCCTTCGATCTCGATGCCGGTCTGATACGCGACCCATTGTCCGTTGGACGAAATGACCGGATAGTATGCTCCGGTGACTCCCGTCATGACCCGGACCTGGGGCGTCGCTTCTGAAAAATCAACAATGTACATCTGGCCCGAAACAGTAAAGGCGAGCTTGATGTTATGCGTTCCGCAGGCTGCGTCGAGCACCGCCTGGGTCGCCGTGACCTTAGCCTTGATAGTCTGGGCGTTGACCGCGAAAGTCGAAAGAATCGCCGCCAAAGCCATCATTGTCAGTATTCGCGCTTTTTTCATGGATGTTCCCATTTCACTACGATCCTTCTTGGTTTGTTATTGAGCAATAGAAAACGTTTTCGATACGCCGTTAACATTAAATGGCGGATATTCCTCGATCATGATAGATGCCTGTTGCGATATGAGACTATCCGCACCAACAGGAATCTTCCAATCGTAGGAGCTCACGCTTGCGGGAAAAGCGGTAGGAGATATGAGTTCGTAACTTTTTCCGCCATCAACGGAAATATCGGCAAAAACCTGTGCTCTAGGATTTTTGTACGTCCATCGGACATGAACCGTGTCCCCAATGTGGAATGTTTCGCCGCCTTTAGGATTCGTAACAATGATTTTTGCAACGGGACCGCTATATGGACGTTGCAAAGATTGGTTGGAAATAGTTTGCTTGTCAATGCCAAAGTCAGTAAATGCGTAGCTGACGTTCAGGAAAGGAGTCGAATTTGCGTCAAAATATCGCACGGCAATGAGATAGTCGCCCTGCGATAGAGAAACTTTGGCACTGTCCTCAACCGGCGATGCATGAATTCCGTCATTGCGAATTATTATGGAATCATTAATAAGAAGAGCGCTTCCGTCAGACGATTTTAGATAAAATGTGTACTCCCCGTCATTTGGAATACTCAAATATCCATTGAAAACAAAACCAAAGTTGTTAGCCATGTGCGCCGCCGAGGCAACATCAATCGAATCGCATGGGCCAGACGAGTCCGGGGCAAGAGCGGAAAAATCAGGAAGTGCGGTCCAGGTACCTTTGTAATAGCTGAAACTGGCGCCTTGTTCTTTTTGAAAGTCACCAATATTAATTTGCGCAGGCAAAGCAGGAACGGCGATGAACTTGGCGCTGACCGTGTCGTTGCCTGCGGCAAGCTTGACTGTTGTGGATGCTGAGTTCAAATAGCCGACGGTAGCATTGTCACCGGAGACGACCCAACGCGAGAAGGCGTAACCCGTGTTCGCATGAGCCTTGATTGCCGTTGAAGCCCCGGCCGAAAGCGACACCACGGTTCCCGACGGTGTTGAAATCGTTCCCCCGGTTGATGCACTTACCGTCAACTGATACATTGTTGGAGCAACGGGGCTTTTGCTGCTCGAACACGCGATAAATGTCCCTATTCCAAGCACGCATAATATTTTGCAGATACTGTTCCACTTACTTGCCATGATTCCAACCGTCCCATTCGTTGATTGTTTTTAGTGCAATATGAAACTTGCCGGAAATCAGGATTCCCGGCAAGTTAAGAAACATCTTCTTTGCATTGCCGCCAACTGCTGCTACACGTATCGTCTATCGAGCAAGAGTCACATACTTTGACATCGTGGCATTTCCCTGATGCCATGAAAGCAGATACATACCTGCGTGCAGTGAAGTAAGGGATACGTGTTGCTGACCAGACGATATTCTTTCTCCTTTGGCAACAACCGCGCCGTTCAGGCTGCTCAAGATCACATTATCGATTCCTTCGCCCTGAGAATTCATGAGCGTTAAATTATCGGCAAGCATGTGGACGGAAATCTGCGAACCGTGATTCTGCGAAGCCCGATTATCAATCGTTTCGGTGACCACAAACGGCTTGGGATCTATCCACAAAGCGGGAAAAGCGATGTAGTCTCCCAAATACATTGTATTGGCCGAAGTCTTTCCCTTTCGGATGAAAGCCTTTGTATAACAGCCAGGCGACATAGACTCTTGGTTATCTCCGGTTTGGATCATGTAATTGGTGTCAGAGTCACACCAGTAGAACATGTTGTTACCGCAATCAGAACAAGAAGGATTCGTAGGGCAAGGAATTTGATATAGGAGATGAGTTATTCCCGCAGTCATTCCCCATCGCCAAACATATGCAGCTCTCAAGTGTGTGCCTTGATGATAGCTTACGGTTCCCAGGCCGTCTTGTAACATTCTAATCTGACATCCATCGTCCAATCCATTGCTGGAGGTTGTAGAGCCTGCAGATATGGCGACAGAAGTCTTTGTGGAAAGATCAACAACTATTGGATCGTTATTACCAGTTACATTATCAGGTATATCGAAGCTCAGGTAATGCCCGACCTTATTTACAGAAGTATAAACACTTGCCGATGCGGCCGAAGGATCTTTTCCCCACGAATGACTCCACAAGGTATCGGTTGCCCCCGCGGAATTGTCACTATTGACGACAGTTCTCAGAACAAAGAAGTTCGCGGAACCTCCTGTATTCTTAGATGCGTAGACAATCCGGCGAATTCCGGCAGAATCGTCCCAACTCATATTAAGCTGATCTGTCTGGAGGTTAACAGGTTTAATTTGCTTTGGGTTTGCACCATTTGTATCGCAAACTTCTACTAAACTATTGTTAAACATGGCGATTTTCGCGCCGTCCGGTGAAATTCTGTATGTTGAAGAAACACCCCAATTGTCCTGCCGCCATTGCTTGAAATACATGAGAGGCTTGATTGTCGCGGTATTCGATCCGCTTACCAAATGCATAATGCAAAGAGTATCTTTGCTTGTATCATTCAGTGCAACGTTCCCGCCCGACATCTTGTTAAACACAACAATCGCCTGATGAACTGGAGACCCGTATAATGCCCTCCAATCAGAATCAATTTTTTGAAGAGATGGGTTAGCGCCGTTGTAGCTGCCGGCGAAACTGAGGACAAATGCCGAAAAAACAACCACTGTACCAACCGCAACATTGTGCTTCAGTGTCTGACGAAACCAGGATTTTGTCTTTGAACTCCTCGACATCAATCCTCCCTTTGAGATGAATTTATTGAAAATGCGCCATATTCTTCAACCGACTTTCAATGTCATTTCCGTTCAAGCTTGTATATACTAGTTTCCAAGGACAAATAAAAGGGGATTGTCGGTTACTTTTCTGAAGCCTCCCCCTTAACATTCTTAATATAACATTTTTTCGCAAAAAGTTGGTGTTTTTTAGCGGCACTTCTTTAGGGAAGCCCCCTCAAATATGTAATTTCCCATTAAACGGCAATATAGGCATGGAAGGTGAATTCGGCAGAAGATTTCTGGCTTATGTATGTTAGCACCGACCCATCAACTCAGGAATCTGCCCGGCAGTCAGAAGAATTGCAGCTGGTTACCCTAGCTCTTAGGGCAATGAAGCCTTGTAGAGCCCTCCCTGGCCATTGGTACCAACAAAAATGCTTTTGCCAATTATGGCAAAAGCCTGCGCGTTCAAGCCGGAGTTTTGGGGGAACCAATGATCCCCATTATCAATTGAAATGAAAATATCAGACGCACTATTTGTAAATGTTCCCATTTCACCTGCGAAAAGACTGGTTCCGTAGGAAGCTAACGCCCAAGTACTAATGGTTGAATCAAGTTTAGTCCAGGTACTCCCGCTATCTGAGGACCTAAATAATCCATAGCTTGATGAGCCGGCGAAAATATTGCTACCCGAGAAAGTGAATGCTCGGACACCCAAATACTGTATCACCAGAACACTATACCAAGATGCCCCGTAGTCTTGCGACCGCATTATGGCCGACCGGTTGGCAGCCAAAATGGTATTCCCCTTTGCTGCAATTGCGTTTGTGGTTCCACCCATGCCTGAAAACTCTTGAGACCAGGTTTTAGCGCTATCAGGAGAGAAATATAGGCTCCCTAAAGTTCCTCCGTAAATTCCTGTTCCATTGGCGGCTAACGAATTGCACGCCCATGCTGCACCCCCTGCCTTCGACCACGTTTTTCCACTGTCATTGGATCGAAATACTCCGCTGTCTGAACCGGCAAAAACAATACTGCCCAAGCACGCAAGCGAATTGACGTTCAGGCCGGTCAGACCGGTATCCACTCTGTTCCACGATGTTCCATTGTTCGTGGACAAGTACACTCCAGAATCCAATGTTCCGGCGTAAATAATAGTGCCATTTACCGCAAGAGTCTTGACAATGGTGTCGGTAAGTCCAGCGTTTGAAGTGGTCCAATTGTATCCGGGGATAAAATTTGCCAAGAGATTCTTGTTAGAATTCATTGTAAGACTCAGGCTCCTTGATTGCGTCGTTGTGTCACCAGTCCATCCATAAAAACCGTAGTTCAAAGCGTTGCTTGCACTAAGTGTTACCATTGAATTCGAATCATACATCGTCTGATTGGGAGTCTTCGTTACAGTGCCTCCTGTTGGAACCGTAACTGTGAGTGAAAACTGTTTGATGAAATTCGCTGTAACACTTCTTGCAGCATTTATTGGCAATTTTGTCGGGTTTGTTGTTCCGCTCAGATCGCCTGTCCATCCGGAAAAGCGATACCCTGTCGCAGGAACTGCAGTTAGAGCCACCGTATCCCCTCTAGCATAAGCGGTTGTGTCTTTCGACCTTGTAATGGCTCCACCGATTGACGGCGAACTCGTGGTTGTCAAACTGTAAGTCGGCAGAACACTAACGTGCGCGACAGAACTTGTGCAACTTCTTACGAGATTAGTAATAACCACAGTGTAATCCCCGGAATCGGATGGCGCTGCATTTGGCAAAGAATAGCTCTGGCCTGTTCCATTGGTAGCAATGTTTCCTCCATTTTTCCGCCACTGAAAAGTTAATGGTGCGGTGCCACCTGCCTGAACATTGAGCGAAATTGTCAGGTGTTCAAGAATTTTCAATGCTTGAGGTTGGGCTGTAATGATGGGAGCAACGTTAACTACCAATTTCGTCAACGACGAATCCTTCCCTGCCGCATTTGAAACAACCACCTTGTATGTGCCAGTATCCGCAATTGCCCATGTCTTTGAACACGAATTTGCTGTTGCTCCGGATATTTCCCCGGCATTGAAGTACCATTTATACGTCGGCGCGGGCGTGGCATCTGGATTTATTGCTACGGTTAGGGCGGTCGAATTGCCTGAAACGAAAGTCGTTGTTGCAGGTAGCTTGGGCGAAATCACTGGCGCATTCTGCATGGTCAATTTTGCACCGGACGAATCCTTGCCCATTACATTGGACACGAGAACGTAATAGTATCCCGAATCAGCCAGAGCCAGATTCGTCTTTTTCCAGGAATTCACTCGCGTTGAATCAAGAAATGTTCCAGCCTTAAACCATGAATACAATGGCGCGGGCATGACATCGGAGTTTATCCCAACTGTAAAGGTAACGGAATCGCCCTTGTTTGCGGTCATCGCGGTCAGCACCTGAGTAATGTGTGGCGCAACATTGTTGGTATCCACCTTTATCGTTACCTTAGCCGAATAGGTGCTTGCCAGGTTTCCGACAGACGCCTTGAACAAGAAATAGTCTGTTCCGATAAATCCGGTCGTCGGCGTATAGGTTACGTTCGGCTGCGCATTGTTTACCAGTACTGTCGCTCCGTGAGTCGTAGTAGTGTCGATTGTCCAGGAGGTTATTGCATCGCCATCAGGCGAGATTGCAGACATAGTGATCTGAAGCGCAGTATTCCTCTTGGTCGATAAATTTTGTGCCTGCGGCTGCGGCGGCCGGGGAACATTTACCACATGCAAAGAAATGCTTAAGATGCTGGAATCGGTTCCGTCCCAAGCCTTGATCTTCACCGTATCTGTACCGGAATCAAAGTACGTTGGAGAAAATTTCCAAGTCATTCCAACAATTGAATCTGTCGAAGGATTTCCGTTTTCCAGTTGAATCGTGACATTGTCTCCATTCGCGTCAGTGACCGAATCTGCAAGATTCAGGCTAAACAAAGTACCTTCATTCATGGTCAAGGCAAAGGAGCTGTGGGACCATTTTGGTGCTGTATTAATAACAGTGGACCGTATTCGCGACGATGGCGCCGATAGCCCCTTTGAATTGGCAGCGACAATGTAATAGTAGAAAGCCGTGTCCCTTATCGAATTCGCAAATGTCGTATCGGAAGCTGTGTCGTAGGGCACAAATCCGGTCGTGTCCTTTGACCGGTAAATGATATACGCGTCGGCATTGGCAACCTTATTCCATTTGAAGATGAAATTGCCTCCCACTCTTGAAACCCCGGCCACGCCTTTGACTGAATCCGGAGCATTAATGGCAGAGCTCACGACGATGACTGCCGCCTGCGTATCTGATAATGGCGGCGTGCCATTGTCCACGACAACAAAAACTGCTGTATCCGAACCGAGGAAACTAGCCGGCGGCGTCCAGGTAAATACATTGCCCGTGAATTTGCACCCTTGCGGACCCTTAAGCAAAACAATCGAATCCTTTTGACCCGAGTCAGGGTCGGTTGCCGATACCGTCAGGGAGCATATTTCCGTGGCCAGGATATTTCTCGGCCCGGACACCACAAGGACAGGCTTTGTGTTGATCCTGATGATCTTTTTCGGGACCACAAAAAGTCTCGCAACACTGGACGTTGCCGTGTCGCCCCATTTGTCCGTGATAAGGCAGGAGTATGTTCCGGAATCGGTAAATGCCAAATGGCTCATCGCAAGCGTAACATCTGTTTTTCCAGATAGTGACGTTGTTCCATGATTCCACTGGTAGGCAAAAGGACCGTCCCCCATCGCGTTTACAGAAAGCAATTCAAGTGAATCGACAGGAATCGTGTCTATAGCCGGATGGATTGACCCGAAAACCTGTTTTCCAAGAATCGTGATCACGCCGTTCACAACGTACTGCGTGCCTCCCTGGATGAATGCCTTGACGGACACGGAGCACATTCTTGCCGAGGTAAACGTAAAATCAAACCACTGTGTATCGCTTTCCGATGAAAATTTCTTTAAGGAAATGAGAGAATCGATTCCGTTACTGTATTTCAACATGGAGATCCAGGTTGAGTCAATGAATTCCGGAAGAAACTGACTGATGCCGACCTTGACCGTATGTCCCACCGTGTCGTTCACTGTCAAATCGGATCCCGGCAGGTCCTTCGAGTCCCTGAACAGAAGCGATACTCTGGCATTGCCCGGAATTGTGTACGGGTTTTGTTTCTGGGTGCAGAGGATGACCGCGAAGAGAGCGGACAATATTGCAGCAGATAATAGCTTCTTGCCCATTTGAACTACTCCA
>Ga0182027_10001708_pt1 | contig 36247 bp, 48 predicted proteins | sample 712E1DmetaG_FD_121300 | JGI IMG/M metagenome (GOLD analysis project Ga0182027, IMG submission 121300) | Permafrost microbial communities from Stordalen Mire, Sweden - 712E1D metaG (Illumina Assembly) | ecosystem: Environmental > Terrestrial > Soil > Wetlands > Permafrost | place: Sweden...
CTAACCGATGGCGATCATGCGCTCCAAGGCCAGTCGGGCTCGAGCGGCCACCTCGGGCGGCACCTCGATCTCATAGCGGCCGTAGGTCAGCGAGTCGCGCAGCTTTTCCAGAGTGGTCAGCTTCATATAGGGGCACACCGCCTCGCGATTGACCGGAATGAAGCGCTTGCCCGGGGCAAGTTTGTCCAGCCTGTGCAGGATGCCGGTCTCGGTGGCGATCAGGAAGCGGTCCGCGCTCGACTTACGAGCATAGGCCACCATGCCCTCGGTCGAGAGGATATGGACGTCCGGTCCCTCGCCGGCCGCATCCACGATCTGGCTGGTACAGCCGCACTCGGGGTGGATGAGCAGCTCGGCCCCCGGCTCAGTGGCACGGATCGCTTCAATGTCGGCAGCGCGGATACCGGCATGGACATGGCACTCGCCCAGCCAGATATGGAGTTTGCGCCCGGTGACGCGCTGGAGCCATAGCCCTAAGAACATGTCAGGTAGGAACAATATCTCTTTGTCGGCCGGCACCGCCTCAACCACGGCCCGTGCGTTGCCGGAGGTGCAGCAATAATCACTTTCGGCTTTGACCGCTGCGGTAGTATTGACATAGGACACCACTACCGCGCCGCGATGCTGCGCCTTCCAGGCGATGAGCTGCTCGGCGTTGATGGAGTCGGCCAGCGAGCAGCCGGCGTTGATGTCGGGCAGCAGGACGCGCTTGGACGGCGAAAGGACCTTGGCGGTCTCCGCCATGAACGACACCCCGGCAAACACGATAGTCGACTGCGAGGCGCCCGCGGCGGCCCGGGAGAGGGCCAGGGAGTCGCCGACGTAATCGGCCACATCCTGAATCTCGGGGCGCTCGTAGCTGTGGGCCAGGATCACCGCATCTTCGCGTGCGGCGAGTTCGCGTATCTCGGAGGACAGCGCGGCGAAGGTCGAAGGATCCCCGGGTGGCGGCACGGCCACACCGCGGGCAAAGATAGCGGCAGAGTCATAATTCATGGTCATGAGACCACCTCCAATGAGACATCAAGTGTGTGGGCGGAATGGGTCAATGCGCCCAACGAGACATAATCGACCCCGGTCTGCCCGACTTGGCGCAGATTCGCCAGGGTGATGCCACCCGAGGCCTCGGTCTCCACCCAGCCGCCTTGGCGGGCATCGACCAGCGCCACCGCGGCGCGCAGCTCATCGAGGCTCATATTGTCGAGGAGGATGCGATCGACACCGGCGGCCAGGGCGGCTTCGACCTGGTCCAGGTTCTCGGCTTCCACTTCCAAGAGCAGGGTCGGATGGGCCGCGCGCAGCCGTGCCACCACTGCGGCGATTTTATCAGGACCACCGACCAAGTTCAGATGGTTGTCCTTGACGAGGATGGCCTCCCCCAGGTCGCGCCGGTGGTTCAGGCCACCGCCCGTGCGCACAGCGTACTTCTCCAGCTCGCGCAGACCCGGGGTAGTCTTGCGGGTGTCGAGCAGGATGGCCCCGGTGCCCTCAAGCTCGATCAGGGCGCGGGCGGTGCTGCTAGCGATGCCCGACAGCCGGCCGACCAGGTTCAGGGCAGTCCGCTCACCGGCCAGCAGGGCCCGGGCCGGGCCGCTGATGCGCGCGACTTCGCGTGGGGCCGACCCAATGTGCTCACCTTCGCCGACGAGCAGGGTGACTACAACGTTTTTGTCCAGCGCGGCAAAGACGGCGACCAGCGCCGGCAAGCCGCAGAGCACGCCGGGCTCTTTGACCAGCAACGACATGATGGCCTGTTTTCTTTCGCCAAACAGCCCCGTGCTCGTGGGATCGCCGCGCGACAGGTCTTCCGCCAGCGCGGCAGCCACCACCCGGGCCAGGGCGGCCGGGTCGGGTGGCGCGATGCGAGAGCCGCTCTCGCGCAGGTAGTGGGCTCTGGGTGAAGGTTGAGTCTTGTCACCCCGGCCGGCGTCGTAAGCGGTCTTTTCGGCGATAGCGGCCTCCACGCTCACCCCGTAGTGGCGGGCCACCGCCGCTGCGGCCAGGACCACATCGGCGATCTCGTGGTGGATCGCGATCTGGTCGCCGTCGGTTATGGCGGCCACCAATTCATGCGCCTCCTCGAGCGTCTTGGCGCCGGTGGTGATGACCGGGGCTGGGATGCCCCGGGCGGTCAGATAGCCAGTTAGCAGGGTGTCGAGATCTTGCGGTCGGGCTAAAGCTTCACCCTCCCCCTTCTGGAGATCGCCGATAAGAGCGCCGTTCAGCGCCGGGGGAACCGGGGCTGGTGGGATGGGGCGAGATGGGGTCTTGCTCATGGTGCTACTCCCAGGACTCGAGAACTAGGTCTGAACCTGCGCGCAGGACCAGGTGGCCGTCGAAGCTTGCATCAGGGGCTGGAGCGTCGGAGCGGAAGTGTACCCCGCGGCTCTCAATGCGGGCCGCAGCAAAGCGGGCAACCAGGGCGGCCACCGGGTCGGCATCGCCGGTCAGCTCCGCAAGCTGTGCAGGATTGCGCACCACGCCGGCCAGTCTCCACATCCGATCCCGAAGCTCCTCGGAGATCGTTCGCAGCGCGGGTGCGCTGGGCAGGTTGCCCAGATCCAAAGTGGCCGGCAGGGCTGGTTCATCGAGCGCGGCCAGGGCGGCCCGACGGCCAAAGACCAGGCACTCGAGCAGTGAGTTGGAGGCCAGGCGATTGGCCCCATGGACGCCGGTGGCCGCGCATTCGCCGGCCGCGTACAACCCAGCAAAGTTGGTCCTCCCATCGAGGTCGGTCATGATGCCGCCAATGGTGTAGTGGGCCGCCGGCGAGACCGGCACGGGCGTGGTGGCCGGGTCGTAGCCCTCGGCCCGGATCTTGTCCATCAAGGACGGGAAGTGGGCCCGGTTGATCGCCCTCAGGTCCAGGAAGCAGTCGCCTTGCGCAAAGAGCGCCCGCGAGACCTCGTCGCGCGGCAGCAGCTCGTTTACGAAGCGCTCACCTTTGGCATTGAGCAATAGTGCCCCGGCGCCCCGGAGCGCCTCGGAGAGCAGCAGCCGGGATCCTACCAGCACCGTGGGGTGGAACTGCATGAACTCCAGGTCAGCCAAAGTCAATCCTGCGGCGGCGCCGATGGCTACCGCATCGCCGGTCTGGCTCGCAGGATTCGAGGTGCGGGCCCACATGGCCGCCATGCCGCCCATGGCCAGGATCGTGGCCTTGGCGCTGATCGGTCCTTCTGGGGTGATCACCCCCAGGCAGCGTCCGTCCCGGATGATCAGGCCCAGGATCGCGGTGGCTTCGCGAGTGGCGATGAGAGGCTCAGTTGAGGCCAGCGTCCCCAGTCGGCTGGTCACGGCCCAGCCGGTGGCGGCACCTTCTACCGAAGACACCCGTCGGCGTGAGTGGCCGGCTTCCAAATTCAGCTCCGGGTCAAAGGGGACACCCCAGGCCGCGAGCTCGCGAATGCGATCGGGACCCTCTTCGACCAAGACCCGCACCGACGACGGGCGGCACAGGTCGCGGCCGGCATGCTCGGTGTCGAGGGCGTGGAGGTCGGCGGTGTCGTCATCGCCCGTGGCTCCGGCGATGCCGCCCTGGGCATGCCAGGAGGACGAGTCGGGGGCATGACCCTTGGTCAGCATCAGGACCTGCGCCCCACCGGCTGCGGCCGTGCGGGCCGCCGTCAGACCCGCCGCGCCAGCGCCGACCACCAGGATGTCGCAAGCAGGTGTTCGAGAAAGAGGGGCGTTGGTGGCGGGGGGCTTCATGTCGGGCTCCTTGGTCTAAGGTCGTGTGCCGGCCTCTACCCCTTGATGATATATACCAAAGGAATATAAGTCAAGTAAACGCGAATTCAAGGCGTTGATTAGGGGCAAGGCTCTGAGATCTCACGCCATTGTATCTCTTTGCTTTGATCGCGCAAGTCCAGAGCGCCGGGCAAGAAACCATATTTCCCATGGGCCCGCAGAGACATTCAAGAAGATCGAGCCAGACATAGAAGCGCCCGGACGCCGGAGAGAGGGTTCCGACGCCCGGGCGCGAGGTGGATTTGCTAGTTGCTGCAAGGCCAGTCATAGGCCTGGGCAAGCTGGGTGAGGGCGATGATGTTGCCCTCGGTGTCCTTGAACCAGGCGCCCTTGCCGCCGTCGAACTCGGCGATGCCGTCACGGGTCCGCAGGGTCGGGTAGTCGTACTCTTCGAACTTGACCCCCTTGGCGCGCAACTCTCTAACGGTCGCGGCCAGGTCGCCCACGTCGAAGCTGGCGGCGGTGGCCTTGTTGGTGCCGGCGTTGGACGAGGGATAGACGAAGACCACCGAGCTCTTGGCGTTGTACATGACACCGTCAGAGGCGACCTTACTCGGCTTGAAACCCAGAGTCCCCTCGTAGAAGCGGCGGGCTCGGGCCAGGTCGGAGGCGGGGATGGTCGGATAGGTGTGATAATCAGCAAGCATGGTGATCGCTCCTTGCGCGCTATGTTGCGTCCCACGGACTTCGCGGCGACGCTATCCTGAACCAAACCTCTTAGCTCAGATCATCCAGATCGAACTAAAATGTTGAGTGGCATACTAAGCAATATGGAAGGTTTGTCAATTCTGGCGATGATAAGCCGGGAGATTGACCGCAAAACAGGCCACGAGCGGCTCTTTGGAAAATCGCCCATTAGGAGGAAAGGACCTCTTTGCCTTGACGCAAGGCGGTCTTCACCTATCTTAGCGCTCAATTCAAGGCATCCATTTTCCGATCATCCGCAAGGATCCTCCGAGAGGCCTCTGGCGGATCCTTTAGACAGAAAGGGCGACCCGTGAAAACCCCCATCTCCACCTCGAGCACCGCTGTCTCCGCCCCGCACTATCAGGGTGGCGGGCTCAGGGGCGAACCGGCCACCGTGCGACTGGCCCTGTGGAGTGCGCACCACCGCTGGCTGGTGCTCCTGGCCTGGCTGCTGTTCTGCGTGGGGCTGATGATCGCCAGCGTGGCGCTCGGCGGACAGCGCAACCAGTCGATCACCCAGAACAACCAATCGGTCGGCGAATCGCAGGCGGGCGCTGATGCCCTGGCCGCGGGCTCCGGCGGTGGCACGACTCTCACCACCCAGCCCTTCTATCTGGTCATAGAGTCGAAGTCCGGCCCCTTGGACACAAGCGCCAACCGCGCCGCCATCAGCGCCCTTGTCGCGATCCTGAATGCCGCGACCGCGCCGATCAACGGCGTCGCGACGCCGATCTTCTACGCCGAACCAACTTCCAAACTGCCGGCGGTGCTTGACCCCTATACCATTCCGGCGCCCCAGAACGTCGCAGTCCTCTCGGCTGATGGTAGCGCCGCCCTCATTGCTGCGGTCATCTCAGGCGATGACACGGTGAGCGCGGCCAAGTCGGCCACCCTGGCCCCGATCCTGGCCCGGATCAAGTCCACCTATCAGGGACTCACCTTCTACGCTTTCGATTACAACTCGATCAACAACGACTTCGGCAACTACATCAACAGCTCACTTGACGGCTTGCTGCCGCCCACCTTGTTGATCACCCTGTTGATCCTGCTGCTGGCCTCACGCAGTCTCATTGCCGCCTTCGTGCCGATTACCCTGGCCCTGAGTGCCATCGTCGGAGCCCTGGGCCTGACTGGACTGTATAGCCGGGCCTTTGCTCCTGTGACCCAGTATGTGGCCGAGGTAGTGGTGCTGATCGGCCTCGCCGTGGCCGTGGACTACTCGCTCTTTGTCATTTCCCGTTTTCGGGCTGAGCGCACCAAGGGCGGCAAATCCAAGTTCGCCGCCATCGAGATCGCCAGCGCGACATCGGGCCGGGCAGTCTTTTTCTCGGGGTTGGCGGTCATGATCTCCCTGGGCGGCTTGCTGCTGGTCAAGGATGAGTTGTTCAAATCCATCGCCATCGGCTCGATCGCCGTAGTCATGATCAGCGTGGCGGGCTCGTTGACCTTCCTGCCGGCAGTTCTGTCCATCCTGGATCGCAAGCTCCTGCGTCTCGGTCTGCCGGTTCTCTCCCGCGAGAGCGTTGATGGCGAGGGCTTCTGGGCCCGCGTGGTCCGTTTTGCCACCCGCCACTCGGTTGTGGCGGCTGGTGGTGCCATCGCTCTGCTGCTGGTGTTGTCCGCGCCCATCAGCGGTCTGCGCCTGGGCTCCACCACCGGCGATCTCACCACCCTGCCCCGCAGCATCGAGGGGGTGGCGGCCCTTGATGTCATCGGGACCAAATGGCCGGCTGGTCTCGACCTCAAGATCGAGACCATCGTGACCGGCGCCAAGAGCCCCGCCACTGCGGCCGCCCTCGCGAAGCTCGCCGCCGACTTACGAGCGGGTAAGGTTGCCGGAGTCAACGGTGCGACCACGGACATCACCTACTCGACCGATGGGACTGTGGCGGATGTGGCGGCCGCCATCCCCGGCGCCCCCAATGACGTCGCCAACTGGAACTTAGTGGCGACTTTCCGCACCAGCGTTGTGCCGGCCTATTTTGGCTCAGTGACCTCTTCGAACACCAAGGTATATGTGTCCGGGCAAGCCGCCTTCACCATGGACTATTCCAACTGGTATGCCGGGCAGATCCCGCTGGTGATCCTGTTCATCCTGACTTTGAGCTTCCTGTTGTTGCTGGTTATCTTCCACTCCCTGGTCATCCCCATCAAGGCCATAATCTTGAACCTGCTCTCGAGCGGCGCGGCTTTCGGGGTGTTGGTCCTGCTCTTCCAGGAGGGCTGGTTCAAGGACGTCAGCGGCATCCACGCCAACGTGATCGAGGCCTGGAGCCCTGCGATGATCTTCGCCATCTTGTTTGGCCTGTCGATGGACTACCACGTCTTCATTCTCACGCGAGTCAAAGAGGCCCGCGATCGCGGCTTGGCCAGTGGTGACGCGGTGGTCAAGGGCATCACCCTGACCGCCGGGGTGGTAACGAGCGCCGCGGCCATCATGGTTTGCGTGTTCGCCGCCTTCTTCACGGTGCAGCTCACCATGATCCAGGAGCTCGGGGTGGGCCTGGCCGTGGCAATCTTAGTGGATGCGACCATCGTGCGCAGCCTGCTGTTGCCGGCCCTGATGAAGCTGCTAGGCGACTGGAACTGGTGGCTGCCCCGCGGCTTGCGCTGGCTGCCGACCCTGATCATTGAAGGCGAGCCAGAGGTGGAATTGGGCGCAGATTAGCGGTCTTCGACGCCCAGTTCCTGACTCCGCGCCATCAACAATGGATCCGCGCCGGCGGCCCTCGGTGTCCGTTAGAACCGACGACCGCCACAGCCAGGGCTCTTAAAACGATGTCTATTCGACATTCAAGCCGATTCTAGCGGCCAAAACGCTCTTTTCGGGCTCAAAATCTTCCTCAGGAGGTTGCGCGCGAGCGGGCGAAGCCCTATGATGGTGGCGTTCTGATTGTCTTCCAGGAGAGCTTTTGTGATTTATCAAATCAGCGCAGAGAGAATCCTATGAGATCCCAGGGCTGGCCGCGCCGCCATCGGGCCGCCATCGAGCGCGGCTGCCTGGCCCTCTATTTCCTCTCGGGCTTCCTGCTGACTCGGGGCGTGCTCATGCTCCTCTTCGAAGGGGGCCAAAACCAAGGCTTCGGGGTGGCGCTGTCTCTGATCGGCGCTGCGATCATGGTTTCTGCGTTGATCGCACGGCGCCATTTCGACCGCCAGATGAACCAACCCACCCCGACCTACACCCCATATGCCTTCCTCCCGGTTGGACCGTTTATTCCGGTGCCTGCGCCGATAGTCTTCTCGCGGCCGCTCCCGACTTGGGGCGAGCCCGGCGCACTAGACGACTTCGAGGCCTACCTGCGCGCTCAGTTCGCCCCCGCTTTGGCTCAGGCCCAAGTCGCCCCCGGAGCCAGGGTGCTATATAAGCTCGTGGACTACCTCGCCGATCTCTTCGAGGACGCCTTTCCGCAACACGACGTGCTGGCGCAGGTTACTTTCCCGCGGGATTGGGAAATCTCCGATTTCTGGCACGAGGAGGGCGACAATATCCTGCCCAATAGAGATGAGGCCTGGCTCAAGCTGCGGCGCGGCGAGTCGGATCTGTTCGAGATCGCCTACCAGACCTTTGGCGCTGACACCACCATTGTGCGCCTCCCGGTGCGCTCGGACCCGGCGAAGGGCGGGCTCCAAGTATGAGATCGCTAATCGGGGCGCCCAAGCGCTGGTATCATCGGCATCTCAAGTTGGTGGAAGGTGTCTGCTTCCTTGGTCTGTTCACCTCCCTGACCCTTATGCTCATCTCCGTCGTGGGGGTGATTATTGCGGTCGTTGGCCAGGTCGGCTTTCCTCGGATTCTAGCCCCACTTTCAATGTTGGCCGCCAGTATCGCGGCTCTCATCGTCAGCGTCATCCTGGGTCCCCACACCATGGAGATCATCGACAAACAGAAGCAGCGTCCGGTTAGCGCGGCCCCGACGCCGACACCGCAGAAGTCTTTCGTCCGCCCCTATCCGGCTTGGGGCGAGCCTGGTGCCCAGGATGATTTCGAAACCTATCTGCGAACCCAGTTCACGCCAGCCCTTGTCCTGATGACCAATCCCGACACCACTGCGATTTACCGGCTGACCGATTACCTGATCGAGCTCTTCTCCGACCGCTTCCCGCGCCACGATGTGTTGACCGAGGTCTCCTTGCCGCGAGGTTGGGCGATCGAAGGCAATGCCTGGGAGAAGGAGGGCGATTGCTTCGTGCCCTATAGCGCTTCGAGCTGGATGAAGCTGCGAGCCGTCGAGGCCGACATCTTCGAGATCGCCTATCAGACCTTCCGCACCGACCCCACCATCTTGCGCTTCCCCGTAGCGCCGGCCGAGCCCGAGGTCGGCGCATGAAGCTGCGCTTAGCCGCCTGGAATTGCCTGCTCTGGGGCAGCTCGCTGTTGCTGCTCTTGAGTCTACCCCTCACGCTTGGCTTTTGGATCCCGCTTATTATCTTCGGGATGAACGCCGGCCTGGCGGTTCTGGTCGCGGGTTTGTCTCTGAGCCTGCTGGCCGCTGCCGGGGTGAGGCTGTCCGACGGGCATGTCGGGCCGGCGGCCAAGGCGCGGTTTTCTGTCAGCGTTGGTCCAACTTCGCCCAGCTCCGCCTCGGGCTCCGAGCTGCCGCTGTTCTTCTCCCGCACCTTGCCGCGCTGGGGGACGCAGGGCGCCATTGAGGACTTCGACGTCTACCTGCGGGCGCAACTGGGGCCTGCCCTCTCGGTCGTGGCATCTGCGCCCAGCCCAGAGGCCGTCCGGGCGCTCTTCCGCTATTTCATCAGCCTGTTCGGCGAGCGCTATCCCCTGAACGATGCCCTGGTCTCCATCAGACTGCCGGCGGGTTGGGAGAAACCGCCCGCCTGGAAATGCGATGAGCAGGGAGCATTCTATGACTATCTCTATACCTGGCTCAAGATACGCCCCCAAGAAGGCTCGGTCTTCGAGGTCGCCTATCAGTCCTTTGGCCAGGACCTCAACGTCGTGCGCATCCCGGTGGCTATAGTGGAGTCGGAGCTATGAGGACCAATGGAACTTGGTCCCTCTATGAAATCTACTGCTGCCTCTGTTTTGGCGGATTGGTGGCCCTGATGGCCGGTGGCGCCTTGATGGTCGTCTGGCACCTCTACTGGGGTATGGGCCTCGTCTTGGTCGGCGGGTTTACTGTGCTGGTGACCGGAGTTCTAGCCCACAGGGCGGAGTACAGCGCACAGAGATATCCCGAGCTCGGCCGCAGTTTCGCCGCTTGGCGCGACCGACATCTAGTCGGCATCGGCGAGGTGGCCCGCAGCGTCTTCTTCGTCTCCTTGATTTTGATCCTCGCGGCCGCCATGTTTGCCATGTCCAACCCGGGCGCTTACGGCCAGGGGATAGGGGCTGTCGTTTCGGGCCTCATCCTCATGGTCAGCATGTCCGCCTTGAGCTCTTATGTGGATCACCGAACCCGTGTTGTGATTCATGCTGCCGCCATCCCCCAGATACTCGTCCTCGAGCGCCCGCTACCGACCTTTGGAGAGCCCGGCGCCTTCGATGACTTCGAGGATTACCTGCGCGGCCAGTTGGCACTGGCTTTGGCCGCAGTGAACGCCGATCCCTGCGACGGGTCGATCGGAGTCCTGGGGTCCTATCTCAACGACCTCTTTGGCGACGCCTACGCCGGCCATGACATCCTGGTCCAGATCACCCTGCCCGCCGGCTGGGCGGTACCGGCGACCTGGCAGCCAGAGACCGACGGCTTCCGCCCGCCGGTGCGCCACGCCTGGCTGCGCCTCATCGCCCGTGTTGGCAACGGGACGGTCTTCGAAGTCGCTTATCAGCTCTTCGGCCAGGACATCACGCTGGTCCGCTTCCCGCTGGCCTAGGCCCTGGGCAGGCGCCCCAAGCGTATAGCCTTGCGTCCAGCCTCGGTCAAAGACCAGGCGCGCCAGCCAAAGATCGGGCCGAATGTCAGCAGGCCTGCCTTGCGCGCCTCCGACATCAGCCGGTACAGGGTGGCTTGGGCGGCCAACTCAGGCCGGCCCATCCCGGTCAAAGACGCGGCCACCTCTTTGGCGGCGGCTCCACCCCAGGCGCCGACCCTGTTGACCGCAATGAGCACTTTGAGCGTCCGCTCTTCGGACGTGGCTACTTCCACGATGGCTCCTCTAGTCAGTTCTAAGTATGCCGGCCAATGACGCAGCCCGCTCGTTGCAGACCCCGCAGTAGCGCGAGGGCAGGGCCCGGCGGATCTCAAAGAGCTCGCGCGTGATGTGATGGGAGGGTATGGTCTTGATCCCGCTTGGCAGATCGTTGACGTCCTTGCCACACAAGGCTTTGGTGGCACCGGCGGTCAGGAAGTGCGTCTTGAGATGGGACTTCCCGAACGCAACTCCGCTAAAAGACGGGCGAACTGAATCAGGCATCTCTCTCCTTCGCTGGGCTTTCTGCGGATTGGTTGCCCTTGCGACGCAGCAGCATAGTCTGCCAGCGCTGCGGGGTGGCGGTCACGACCATGGTTTTCTCACCCGCCGGATTGGCATACTCGACCGCCAGACTCACGAGCTTGCTGTCAGCAGGCCGATTGGCCGCCTTGGTATTGGCCCGGGTCTGGACATCTTTCTTGGCGGCGGCGATTGCCGCTGCTGAAGGCCGCACCTCGCCGAAGAATTCAACGCTGACTCCCATTACGACCTCCGAAGATTATGGAACTGGCGATCTCGAGAAGAGATCGAAGATTGACTTGCCAAGGGAATTTGGACCAGCGTTGCCAAAAGGCAAGTTAAGAGGGCTTCGAAGTTCGGGCCGACCGCGGCTTCCACCTGGGGCCCTGGTCCACTTCCCAATTTTGAGCGCGGTCTCTAGCTCAGCTTGCGGCGACTCTCGAACGCCCAGGCACGTAAGCCCAACTCGACCATCGCCTGGAGTCCCCGCGCAGCGAAGGCGGTCTTGGCGATCTCGGCGGTGTCAGCGCCATGGTCGAGGCCGTAGACCAGGCGGTGGTTGAGGTAGATGTACAAGAAGCCGCTCTCGCCCATTGACAGGGAGACGGGGGCAGACCCCACCACATACAGCATGGCCATTCGGGCCGGCGCCATCCGAACGCGGCCAATCTGCGGAGCTTCCAGGCCCCAAGTGAAAAAGTGTCCTTCGAAGGTGAAGCTATGGCCCAGGTGGGAAAGCTGGGGAACGATCATGGGGACTCCTGTGCGAAAAGATCAGGGAAGATGCACCAATTCGCCGGCTCGGCGCACACAGGTGGGGCAATAGAGCTTGCCCGGATCAGCGGCCATCTCGGTGAACCTGACCTTTGTCAGGACGAAGGGCGGCTGGTGCCGGTTCCAGTTGGGCGCGCCGACGGTCTGGTGGCACAGGGTGGCCTCGTCTCCACCTAGGATGAGGTGGCGTCCGTGGTGGGCGGGGCCGCGGCTGGCGAACACGAATAGCAACTCGGCCATGTCAATCTCCTGGTACTAATTTCGGCTTGGCGCTTGGTAATCCCGTTAGGCGGGCCGCCTGGTTGTTGCATATCTGACAATAGTAGTCAGAGTCGTGGCGGGCGGCTTGATATTGCTCCAGGCTCAAGGGGAAAGGACCTGATTGGACCTTCCAGCCGGGCTTGGCCGTGTCCCGGTCGCACATAGTCAAACTGGACTTGGCCGCAAACGCCAGGTGCACCTTGCGATAGAGCGGCGCATGGGCGATGTGGACGAACAAAGGCTTACCCATCTTGGTCCTCGCACGAACACGTCTTGATCATTGGGCAGCCCCTCCGCGTTCCCAGGAGGCTCGGGCAACCATGATAGCCAGGTGCTTGAGGCACACGGGGCAATAGTGCTGCGAGAACTTGAGAATGTACTCGGCGTCGCCCAGGGTTTTGGTGTCGCGGTTGTGCCGCCAAGGCGCGTGAGAGGTGTCCTTGCCGCAGAAGGTGGTGAAACCGCCGTCATCGGTGAAATGGACAATGTAGCGGTTGGCGATCGTGAAGTATGAAGCCTTGTTGAAAGTCAGCCGTTTTGGCATGCGGTCCCCTCAATCTCAGGTTGGCAGAAGCGACCGATGTCGCGATGTCTTATCCTGGGGCACCGACGAAGGTTAGTCCAGCCGCCGGGGTCTTGGCGGCTTTGGATCGTCGCAAACTGATACTATCGCGTCGCGATAGTATCAGGGCGTGCGCGGACAACCTCTTTACTTGGATCCGCTCTGGTTTCTGCTCGCAAGCAAGACAGTCTGCGCTGTCTCGAACTCTTCTTTGGTCATCTCGCCGCGGGCAAAACGCATTCGCAGGATTTCGGTGGTACTATCCTGGGCCGGCGTGTGGTCATAGTCATGGCGATGCGCGCCGGCCAGGACAAACCAGATGAGGGCGCCCAGCAAGAAGAGGAAGATCAAAAACCCGAGCCCTATGGCCGCGTGGCCGTCCATCATGTATCCACCGTGCCAGTTCATCATCCTAAAAGCTCCTATTGGTAAGCCGAGAATGGCTCATGTTCTTCTCCGGAGGCCCTCGTCCGGGACGCCCGGTGGGACTATATTCTAGTCCAGAAATCTACAATGTCTATCAATTGCGTTATGTTTTGCCTGAAAGATCAACGCAAGGCCCCAACCCCTGAGCCAACTCCCCAAATGCGCCGATTAAACTTGACCCAGAACGCCGGCCGGTCATATTGAGCCTGACGAAGGGCGGCCCAATCCCGCTCTTCGTCAGACGAGTCGACAACGGCTTTGGCCGATGCTGACATCAGGGTCTGATGGGGGTGGACCATGGGTCCAAAAGCCACGGGGACGGGTAAGGCGCACAGGGAGAAGACTGCTCCGCCGCGCACTTACCATCGAACGACCAAGGTTCATCGTCCCATCACTCAAACCCCGAGCTCCCCAGACGTCTCGACCACAGGATCCGGCGTCCGCCCGTCGAACGAGGGTGCGGCGGTTTTGAATACCCTGGCCGAGATATATCCCTACGAAGCATCTGCGGTCGTCGCCGGCCTGAGTCCGCAACGCCTGGGGCCCTATCTCGCGCAAGTGGGCGGCGACCCCGACGAGGCCTTGTTGCTCTACGTCTACAACGCCCGGGTCGCGGGCGCCCTGTTGGAGGAGCTGGGCTATGCCGAAGTGATCCTGCGCAACGCCCTGGTGGCCCAGCTCGAGATCATAGCCGAACGAGTCTATCCGGGGCAGGTCTGGTACGAGTGCGAACGGATGCTCGACGATTGGGAGCTCAGCGACATCCTGCGAGTCAAGAATGCCCTGCTCGACCGGGGCGAGGCGCTCTCCAGCGGCAAGGTCATCGCCGAGCTCGGCTTTGGCTTCTGGGTGCATTTGATCTCCTCGGACCGATCCTGGATCTGGCGCAACGGCTTGCCGCGGGCTTTCCCCTGCTTCCTGGGGGCCGCCTACCACCAGGAAGAGATCCATGGCACCGCCGAACGGCTCTGCGAACTGCGCAACCGCATCGCCCATCACGAGCCGCTTCTCGAGCACGACATCGCCGCCGATCATGCTCAGATCATCAATCTGGTCGGCTGGATCTCGAGCGACACCCGCAACTGGGTCGAGGCCTCAGGCCGAGCCCTCGCCCTGAATTTCCCCAAAGGGCACTCTAAGATCTAGCTTTGATTAAGGATTAAGGCCCCTTGATCACACTTAGCGAACCCAATATCCGGCGCATCTGGCGCGCATAAAACTTGCGAAGGGCCGCCGTTTGATCGAAGGGCGCCGGGAGCGGCGGCGACTTGGCCGCCAACCGCCAGATCGTCAAATCCTCCTCGCCGGACAGCACCCCGCGGATCTCCACCACTCCTTCGGATCCGATGCGCAGCTCAAAGCCATAGAGCTCGCCCACCTGCGAGCCTTCTTCCAGATTCTCCAGCCACTCCGGGTTATCGGAACCCGCCAGCAAGCACGCCCGGTCAGAAAAGCCGTCGAGGACTTCCTGGCAGCGGTCGTTGAGCAGCCGGCGGATCATCAGGGCAGGCAAGAAGATTGCCATCTGGCCGCCACGATTGATATCGGCCCCGTAGAGGAAGAGATAGTGGCAGGCGCGCAGGAAGTAGTGCATATCGGCGAGGGTCCCATCTTCCTTGGAGCACAACGCCAATTTGCCGGACAGAGCGGCACGCAAGCCCGCTTCGTCGAGACGGACAGAGCCGGGTTCCTCGCCTGGGCCGATAGCGAAGGTCGCCTCCCGGTCATTGAGCAAGGCGTGGACCTGCGCGAGGCTCTCCTCCATCGGACCTATTGGCGCCAGGCGCGAAGCTTTGAGCGACATGAGCTTGCGCCCGCGGGCGCGCAGCAGATGGGCCGTGAAGATGGCGAAGGCGACGGCTCCGCCCAGCATCACGAAACCTATCAGATGACTGGTGACCGCCAAAGCGAGACCGCCGAGACCGTAGAGGACCGCAGGGGTCGCTGGCAGGAGCCAGTCGTGCTCCTCCCGGCGCGAGCTCAGTTTCAGCGGCGCGGCAGCGGCAACCTTGGCGTCGTCGGCGCGGCTGCGCAGATTCGTGGCCAGTTGGCGCACCCGCGTATCCAGGGCCAGCGCGCACTCGCTCGCGTCGTCGTCTAGCACCAGGTCCTCCAAGCCACCGAGGTCGAGCGCGGACGAGTATAGCAACTCATCGGCTTGGGCCCGCAGCTCAACCAGACGTAGGGCTCGTTTGTAGTCGGCCTGAGATTGTGGGGATATCGGGGTGCTGACAGGAGTGGCCAGCGGGGTGGTTGTCGGCAGATTGGCAACCGCTCCACCGCTGAGGGGACCGGGGCCGTAGATTTTAGCCCAGACCGCGATCTGGGCAGGACTCGGCGCGGGGCTGGTCGGGCCAAGGACGTTGGAAGGAGAGCCCGGCGCCTGCGGGGTGATGGCGGGTGTGGGCCGGCCGGCTTCGAGGTCGGCCCAGTAGGCCCGCGCCTCGGCCGGATCGGACAGCTTGGGCAGGGCGAGTGCGAAGGCCATGCGGACCAGGTTCTTGCGCACCGGGGTGGAGGCGAGCGGCAGAAGGTGAAACATGGCGCTAATGATAGCCAATCTCCGCTGTTAGGGCAAGAGGTGGGGCTTGTTATTTGCGTCCGATTCATGTTTGTCGCCACGCTAGCGCTGGGCGAGGCTTTGGCCCCGGGCGGATGATTGGCCGATTTCTTGAGTCGTTTGTTGACGCTTGGGCGCCCACAAAGACAATCTCGTGATGAATGAGCTCAACCCAACCGGCCCAACTCCGACCCAGCGCTGCCCGCTGTGCGCTGAGATGGTGCAGAAGGAAGCGATCTTCTGCCGCTATTGCGGCTACTCCTTTCGGGACAAAACCACCGCCGAGCAGCGCCTGGCGGCGGGCACCCCATTGACCCGACGCGGCCCCTCGAGCTCTCGTTTCATCTTTCGTTTCATCCTGCCGTTGCTCTTCATCTGCGGCGTCTTCGTGTTCGTCGGCCTGCTCCTGATAACGGAGCTGGCCAAGGTGGCACACTAGGCCGAGATCCGATCACTGGCCTTGATCATAAAGCGCAGAAAGTTCGGTCTAAAACAGCTCATCTTGCCGCTTTCGCGGACGCCCCATCCATGTTAGAATCTACCCTATGTACCGCTCGACCAAAACGACTCTCCCACCGCCCAATGGTTTCGGCGCGCCCTACGACTACAGGGCGACCCAGGCGAGATGGGCCAGCCTCTCGGCCATCGGGCAGCTCTCGTCCGGCAGTATCCAGACCCGCTTCATGCTGGGCACCGATGAGACTGTCGCGCGCGACCTCGCCTGGCGGATAGATGTGGTGTCGGCGGGACGCGTCTGTCAGCGCCTCTTCCGTCTGGATCTCAATCGGCCGCCTTGTCTTGAGGCCCTGGCCATCCCCGATAACAAGAAAGAGCCCCTGCAGGAGCTCTTGGCCGAGATATTGTCGGCGCAAGAGCAATTCGCCGCGCGACTCCTGCCCACCATACACAACGAGCTGGCCGCCTATGGACCAGAAACACCTCACGCCTTGTGCGCCCACTTCCTCATCCACTTGGAGCCCCGCAATCCGCAGTCCACTTTGGTGAGATTTACGTTCACCGATGAGGGCGAGATCATGTTGGCCGGCTGGACCTGGGATTTTCGGGGTGAAGGCCGTCTGGCCAATAGCGTGCCGAGTTCCTGGGCGCCCGCCATAGAGCACCTGCGGAGCCAGATAGACCAAGGCGTCAGCGATTACGTGGCCGTCGCCCGCGGGGCCATCTTCGACCTCTTGAGGGCCTGATCCGATGCTCTGGGCCTATCCCGGCTATGGCGCCCCTTTCGGCTACGATGAGAGCGACCCCGCAAGCTTCGCCGCCCGAATGGCCATAGGGCACTTCGAGGTAGCGGCACGTTTCATGTTGAGCACCGACGAGAGTGTCTCGCGCGACTTCGTGCGGTTCTTCTTGGGTCGACCGACCACACCGCCGGGCACCGGCCCTGGCCCCCGAGGGCCTTGGATCTATGGCGAGATAGAGGTTTCGCCCTACTTCCGGCTGGACTTAGCCGCGCCCGATTTCTTTGCCTTCGCCAATGCTGCCCATCGAGCTCCGCGGGCGCCAAAACGCCAGAGCCTGACCAAGGTGGTGGGCGCGGCCATCGCCCTGTACGAGGATATCATCCCCCGGCTGCTGGCGGGACTTATCTTGGATCTAGGCGACGCGGAGCCCAGTCTCACTCTTTGCGCCATGCTGCACATCGACGTCGACCTTTCCCACCCAAAGGATTCCCGCATTGAGATATCCCTGGGCGACAACCGCACCCTTTTCCTGCGCGACTGGAGCCACGTCGACCGGGAGTTTGGCGGGCACGGGCCAGTCCTACCTCCCAACCTGGACAAAGCTCAGCAGATGGCCTGGCGCAGAGGTATGGACCACGTAGAGTCCTTCACCGAGCCGATCTTCGAGCTGATAGAGGACACGCATACAGCCATCCTCAAGGTCTTGGCGGGCTAAGCCCCACAGATCGAGCTTGTCAGTCCAAGCGTCCGGTATTACCCGGATTCATAAGATGGGCTGCTTAGAACATCCCCTCGATGGGATTGCGGTTGGCCAACTTGTATTCCAGGAGTCGGCGCACGACAGTCTTGAAATCCTCGGCCGGACGCAAATGCGAAGAATCCTCTCAATCGGGCTTTCGCTCGGGCGACTGAGCTGATATAATGGGACCATACGAGAGCAAAGTTTTAGGAGAGTTTGATGTTCGTCCGGACCCGGCAATTCGGCAACCGCCCCTTCTTGGCCGACCCGGTCGCCCTGGTCCTCTCGCCCCAGAACCGCGACCCGCTCGACGTGCCAAGCGCCACGCAAGCTTTGGTGGCCAAGCTCAACGAGAGCGGTCGCGGCTGGTTCGTCGAATCGGTCCATGCCGACGGCGGCGATGCCATCGGCGTCGATTTCCGGATGTCCAATCCGGCCGACCCAACGGAGCGTTTGGCCGCCTTCTGCGACCTCGATGATCTCATCCGTTCCGCCGGCATGGTTCCGCACCTGCTCGACATGCTCAAGGAATGGGTGCCGCTGCCCGTGCGCCGGCAGTTCGAAGCAGAGGCAGATGCTGTGGGCGGCATCGGCTCGGCCAGCCCCGGCGCCGAAGAATTCTACCGACGCCGCTTCGAGACTGTCGTCGAACTGGTCCGCCCGGCTCTGCCACGCTTCTGGCAGGACAACGACCGCGAGCTCCGGGCCAAGGCTGACCAGGAGAGCTTCCGGCTCCTCCATGACGGGCTGCCCTGGCAGGAGTTCCGCCTGGTCCACGCGGCCATCACCAACAAGGGCCTGTGCAACTACTACGCTTCAGGCCCGATCGCCCCCGAGGTCAAAGAAGCGCTCGAGCGTTTAGTCGCAGGCGGCATGTTGGACTCCTATTCCTTGAATTCGCATCAGCCCACCCCGAGCAGACCGGTTCACGAGGACATCAAGATGACCTCCCGCTTGACCAAGGTGCCGTTCCTGTCCTGGTAAGCGCGGCATTGTGCGCTTGCCCCACGAGCCGGCGCCGGCTATGATATCGGCATGAGCAAAGTCGCCCACCCGCGCATCGATTACATTGAGCCCGCCTTCGATCGGGCGCTCTATCCGTACCGCCTGCGCTCTGGGCGCCAGACCTGGGAGCTGCGCCTGGTGGCGCCTGAGGCCGAAAAGAATCCGGTGGCAAAGCTCGAGGGCACGGTCTCTCAAGAGGCCCTGCTGGCCCAGGTGAGCGAACTCCTGGGACAGGAGCTAGCTCCTTGGCTGGCCAGTTCGTGTCCGCCGAGGCCAGAGCTCTCGAGCGAGCCCGGAATCGGCGAGCAGGGTGTCACCTCAAGGCCTGACTTAAATGCGCCGCTCATCGGCAACCCATTTAGAGAAGATCCGGCATCACCCATCGACGAGGCCCCCGACATCGCCATCGTGGCGCTCCCACCCCGCAAGAACTCCAAGCTCCCAGCTCGCAAGCCCACCAAGATACGCGTGGCCTTGCGCGTTCCAGAAGACCTCCTCGAGCAGGCCACCTTGCTCGCCGCCCTGGAGCGGGCGACTCTGGGTGCAGGCTTGGTTGGCAGCGAGAACCTGGCCCTGCTCGCCACGCCCTTGACCACCATCGCCTACCAGTGCTTCTTAGGCGCAACCAGCCTACCCGCCGCCCAAGAAGCCGGAGTCCAATACCGGATGGCCGCGTCCCTGATCTTCGAGTCATTCTTGGATTCCGGCGGGAGTCTGGTTCCCCATGCGCAGGCCAGTGTTGCCACGGTGCATGAGATCCTGTCGCTATCGGACCTCGAGCTGTACCTGCTGCTGACCGAGGCACGCTATCCCGGCAACGGTCGCAAAGGCGGGCAACAAAGCCGTTGGCCGCGGCCACCATATGAGGCTGCCGAGCTCAAGGTCGCGTTGAACCGACTTCTGGCCGAGGGCCTCCTAGAGGCCATCTACCATGTCCCGGGTCGCTTCGGCTACTCCTGGGCTCCGGCGCACGAGATCCTGTCGGCCAACCCGAATTTCGATCTGGCCAGTGCGGAGTTCTTCTACCGACGCGGCGAACGGCTCGGGCGCGACCACCTCGCGAACAACGCCGGGCGGATCTTGGGGCTGTTCTAAAGACTCATTGGAGCGCCTGTAGACTTGCGCTCCCGGGGCGTTCCGGTTAAACTAGGGGCATGAAGATCCCACGCCCAAGCGTCAACTACATCGAGGCGGCTTTCGACTGGAGCCACTACCCCCATCACCTGCTGCCAGGGGAGCAGACCTGGTCGCTGCGCCTCCTCGCCCCCGATCCGAGCCGGCTCTCCCACACCAAGGCCGCCCTGGTGGTCGGCCAGGACGCGATCATGGCGCGAGCACAGGAACGGCTCGCCCATGAGTTGGGGCCTTGGCTGTACGGCGAAGGGGATCTCGATGTGGCCATCGTCGAAGACAGCGCCATTCTCTCGGGCCGCTCTAGCGGTCATCGCACGCCCAGGGTCAAGCCGACGTCACCGACGCCCGCCAAGCCTGCGAGCCCACCCACCAAGATCTTCATCCACCTCAACGTACCCGATGCAGTTGGCGATCAAGTCGAAATGTTCGCGGCCTTCACACGGGCGCTTCTGGGCGCCGATGTCATCAGCTCTGAGAACGTGGCGTTCATCGCAGGTTATTTGAGCGCCGCGCTCGAGGACGCCTTTCTCTCGAGCCCGACCACCGATGCAGCGGGAGCGCCCGATCTGGCCGGTGCCGGAGTTGCGGCGCAAGCCTATAAGAGCGCGGTGAGCCTGCTTTTTGATTCCTTCGCCCACTCGGGCGGGGCCATCGGGGTTCGCCAGGACCGCACGGTGGCCCAGATATATGAGCTGCTATCCCTGCCGGATCCGGAGCTGTACCTGATACTCAACGAGGCGCGCTATCCGGGCCACGGCGATGAAGGCGGTCGGCGGCCGCATCCGCCCTATGGGGCAGCCGATCTGGCAGCGGCACTGTCCAACCTGATCGCAGGTGATTTCCTGGAACAAGTCTTCTTATACGCGGGCCCAGGTGGCGTTGGTGGCTGGTTCAACGCCCAAGACGCCCTGGCCCGCGACCCCAATTTCGACTTTGCCAACGCCATGACCCAATTCCGGCGGACGGCGCGCTGGCGGCGTCAGAGCCTGCCCTTCAATGTCATGCGCCTGACAGGGCTGATCTAGTCCACACTGTGCGGGCTCGGCTCAGGGGCAGCCATCTCAACGGCTCGAAGCCCATCGCTGGCAACCAACGGGCTGGTCCCCCATGGACGCCACCGCCAGAGCCAGAGGACCGTGGCGACAAGCACGACCAGCGCGACGCCGCTCACGACGGTCAGCGGTGAAATCAACCACAGAAAACCCACCAGGATCGCCGGGTGGATCAGCCGCGTCCGCCAGGGTTCGGTCACACCCCTCGCTGCCACCCAGGCCAGGATCGGCAGCATGAGGCCTGTTTCGTAGCTCCATATCCGCGGCCCCGCGGCTAAGGCGATCAGGCAGGCCGCGCTGGCGGCCTCGACGATGGGTGCACGGGCCAAGCCGCGCAGCGCCAGCAACACGATGAGTCCGCCGCTAAGATAGGCGAGCCATGACGGTAAGCCAGAAAAGCGGACGAGCAGACCGGGAACGCTGATCGTCTTGTCGGCATTGTAGGCGAGGTCGCCGGTGATGAAGGGCAGGGTGCCATTCCACCAGGCTACGGGCCAGGACCAATCCCCTCCGGCCGCGGCCACGCTGAGCAAGTAGCCTGCGGCTATCACCAGTGATGCCACAGACAGGGATCGCCAGTGCGTCCGCAACAGGAGGAAGCCCAACAGTGGCAGTCCGAGGGTGGGTTTGTACATGAGCAAGCCAATAGCCAGACCGGCCCCCAGGTCATCCTCGCGGCGCAGAGCGTCGATCGCCCAGAGGGCCAGAACGATGGCCAGCACGGCATTTTGACCCATGATGATCGGTTCCAGGGCCGGAGTCCACGCGAAAGCAAGGAGGATGGCGAAGCTCTTTGGCAGATTGAAGATGCGAGAGATCAGCAGCCCGGCGAAGGCCAGCAGGGCCAGCATCAGACCCGCATTGAGCACTAAACCGACGTCCTGGGGCAGCAGAGACGCGGGCCAGTAGAGATAGGCGAATGCTGGCGGATAGCGCCACGGATCAGCGAGCACGCCGTGCGCAACCTGCCAGGCCGTGTGAAGCTGGTAGTCCATCAGGTTCGGGCCGCCTACGGTGCCACCAGCCGACCAGAACGACGACCAGTCACTCCGTCCGTTGCCCAGAGCGAAGAAGATCGGGAGGAGGGCAATCATGATCAGCGCCAGCCACAGGAGACGGACGCTCTTTCGGGACATGGGCAACCAGCCGAGCTTGGTGCGGAGGGGCCAGATAGGTCCGCCCATTGAATTTGCGGTATCTGGGCCGGCGACAAACCTCCGACCAGAACGGGCTCTTCCGATCGGGGCTTTCATGCCACTTCCAGTACAGGCTCGGCCGCCAACACCATGCCATGTCCAGCCGTTCTATGACCATCGGCCTTACCTGCAAGATGCCGTCCTGGGGCGAGGCGGTCGGTCTGGCGCATAGGTAATCTCCTAAGGGGTGGGTGTTGTAATGGTCAGATGACTCCAATAACAAGGCCCATTGTCGCCCAAGCCAACTCGGTGTCAATAACTTCGCCGGACGCTTCTAGAGGAGAGGCGGCTACCAAAAGATGGCTTCGCCGGCCAGGCCAGACTTTTAGTGGCGAACGTGCTCACCCTGGTCGCCGAAGATGAGGGAGATGCCTTTGGCGCTGGATGGATTGACCCCGTAGGCGCGCCGGAAGCGAACGACATGCCCGCCTTGTCCACAGAAGGTGGCCACACCTTGTCGCGCAATGGCCTCAGCCTCCGCTTTTGATCCCGCCACCAGATGTACCCCGAAGGCCCACGGTCCCACCGCGCTTGGCGCTTGGATCACGAGTTGCCAGAGGCTCAAAGGCGAATTGGCATAGGCGCCAGCGGCCGAATAGCCACTGACCTTGACCTTGGATCCCACATAACTGTTGCCACGATCGCCGCCAGCATAGGACACTCCCTTAGGGCGGGCTTCATCCACGCCATAGACTCGCGTCACGCGCTTAATCTTGACGCCGCCCGAGTTTCCACCGAGGCAAAGGGCGCTGATGTAGCCGCGAGCCAACGCCTCAGCCTCGGGACGATCGTGGGCGACGAAGCCGGTGGCAAAGGACCACAGGCCCAGGCCGGTCTGGGCCTGGAGGGAAATCGACCATAAGCTTAGTTTGGAGGGAGTGAGGCCATACACAACTAGTGTCCGAGGCCGAAGATGACACCGAAAGCGATGGGGAGGCGATTGGTGCGGATCATAGAGCGGAGCTCCTAGCGGGAGTTGGTTCGCCCATTGTCTCTCACGCCAGACTCGGCGTCAAGCCTCGCCGGTTTCGCCGGGAGGGATGGGAATCAAAGTTTCCTTCTGCCAGCGTATGAATCCGGGGCGAATTATATCTGGCCCTACTCCCGGCCCGCCTTGCATCCGCGCATAGACGTGCTGAGGAATCCCGGACATGGTCAGGCTGTGCTTGTTGCAGGCTTCGACACAGGCTCCACAGGCCACGCAGTTGAGCTGGTCGATGGCGAGCCAGCCCTCTTGCCGGGAGCACGAGATGGCGCCCGTCGGGCAGCGCCGGACACACAGGCCGCAGAAGAGGCAGCTATCCAGGTCGAACTCGACCAAGCCCCGGGCACCAGGATAAGGCGTCCGCATTTGCGCGGGGTAGCGCCGGGTGGCCGGCGCGGAGAACAGATTGCGCAGCGCCCGGGGGACCATCGGCAAATGCAGCGGATTGGCCATTTAGCTCTCACTCCAGACGATGGTCGGAGAGGCGGGGTGGCCTTGCTTGACCAGGTCGCCGCGTTTGGTCGACTTGGCGGCCTTGTACTTGACCTCTAACGCGGCGATCCCGGCGATCACGCCGTCGATGATGCGCTCGGGGTGGGCCGCGCAACCGGGAACATAGACGTCCACCGGGATGACCTTGTCGATACCGCCCTCGATGTTGTAGGCCTGGGCGAAGATGCCGCCGGAGCAGGCGCAGGCGCCGACCGCCACGACCACCTTGGGATCGGGCATCTGACGGTAGAGGTTCTGGACGATATCGACGTTGCGCGCGTTCACGGCGCCGGTGACCAGCAGGATGTCGGCGTGCTTGGGGTTGCCGGTGTTGACCACCCAGAAGCGCTCGACATCGTAGAGCGGGGTCAAGCAGGCCAAAACCTCGATGTCACAGCCGTTGCAGCTCGAGCCGTCATAGTGGAGGATCCAGGGCGAGCGTGAGAAGAAGGACATCAGAACCGCCAGTAAGTTTGATCGGGTGGGGGTGCCATCCAGCAGAGACCGGGCTCATAAGCGCGGCATCCGCCAAGTACAGTCTAGACCAATGTGGGCCCTTGGTCAAGTGGGCAAGAAGATTGGGGCGAATCCGGTCGTTGACAGATGCGCTCACCCGGCTATACCTATGCCGTCTGTTTGGACAATCGGGTCAACAATTGTGAAAGAGAGAGAAGCAATGGCCAGTGTGCTCCAGGATTGGGTCATGGAACTGCCCGGGCGTGAGCAAGGCACGCTGCTGACGGCGGTCCGCGGCTGCGATGACGAGCCCAAGAGCTGGGACGCCAATGGCTATGTCGATTCGCCGGCGCGCCGTCTCACCGCCTGGGTGCGTCTGGCCATCTTCAATCCACCCGACCCGCGCGAAGTCGATATCCCCGGCGCCTTCTACCAGAGCCAGCCGCCGGCGCCCTTCCATGCCTCGGCTTTCGGCCACCTGCCCCAGCACTGGTATTCGCACATGATGCACGCCATCGAGGTCCTGGCCTACCGCCACCCGAACCCTGCGACTGCGGCCCAGGCGAACACGCTCTATGTGGCTATGGTCCACAACATGCACTTGGTCCCCGAATCGCGCGAGACCATGATCAGCCGGCTGTCAGAAGACCGTATCGCCAGCGGCAAAGTGGTCTCTTAATTCTGCCGCCGAAGCGTCAGTTTTAGAAAACTTCATCTACGATCAAGCGTTTGCCCTTGGCGTTCTCGAGTGTGGCAAAGCGGTCTTGAAGGATGGCCACAAAATCGGCACCAGAAGCCAGATGAACCGCTTGGCAAGCCTGGCAATGGTCGTTGGGCACACCACACGGAGAGCCAATCCAGCGCGGAAAGTCGCGCGCATTGAGAGCCTGTGTGATCAGATGTCGTCCGCAGATGGCATGAGGCGACAAAGAGCCGTCCTGGTCCAAAACTGCCACCGCATGGAAGATCTTCCATGCGGAACTCGAAGTGGCCATCGGCCCCCTTGGATTTTCAGAGTTATGACTGGGCCATCACAATCTACCTGACAAGGAGCCCTTGTCAAGCACCTTCTCCCAGATGGAGCCAGTGGGGCCGACCCAATTAGTCCGGGGGGCCTTGACCGCAAGACCGGCACTCCCTACAATGGACCCATGAACCAAGACGACCTGGTCACTCTGGCCCGAGAAACCCTGACGATTTGCGCGCAAGGCGAGTATGGCGCCCCGAGTGGGCGATGTGTGCCGATCGGGGCAGCGCTGTCGGCCGCGGTCGAGGGGACGGTGGTGCATGCTTCCGGGGATTTCCCGGACAGAGAGATCAAGCGCTTTAGCTCGACCGCGATCGAAGTCCGCAACGAATCGACCTTCTGCGCCATCGCCCGTCTGACCAACTCCTATGAGCATCTGGCGGTCCTCAATTTCGCCTCGGCCAAGCACCCCGGCGGCGGCTTCCTGCGCGGGACCATGGCCCAGGAAGAAGCGTTGGCTTATGCCTCGGGCCTCTATCCCTGCCTGGCCCGCCAATCTGACTTCTATGAGCGCAACCGCGCCGCCGATTCGGCGCTGTACCTGGATCTCGCCATCTTTTCACCGGCGGTCCCCTTCTTCCGCGACGATCACGGGCATCTGACCGAAGCGCCGATCCTCGCCTCGGTCATCACGGCACCCGCGCCCAATGCTCGGACTTTGGCTGAGCAGGATCCACGCTCGGCTCGCGAGCTCAAACCCGCTCTGGCCCGGCGGGCACAACTGATCTTGGCGGTCGCCGCGGAGCACAAAGTGGACACCCTGATCCTTGGAGCCTGGGGCTGTGGTGTTTTTGCCAACGACCCGGGTGTAGTCGCGGGTATCTTCGCCGACCTGCTGACAGGCGACGGACCCTACGCCCACGCCTTCTCGCGAGTGGTCTTCGCGGTGCTCGATCGCTCAGACGATCACGCGAACCTGGCGGCCTTCAAGGCGGCGCTGGGCTGACGGGCTCGGCCTGCGCCCTTGTGTTTTTGATTTGGGCCTGCTAAACTTCTGTCCATGAGCGCCCAATCTCGCGACGATCCCGAATCCAGACGTCATCTGCCGTGGCCGCCGGTGCCCTTCCCTCTGTCCTGGCTGAGCTTGGACCTCTCCTACACCTTGGCCCCCGACGGCCAGGTGGCGCGCGCCTACGAGCTATCCACGCCCCGACTGCAAGGGCGCTTCTACGACTTGCCCTCTTATGACTTCAACCCCGGCGCACCCGACAGCCTGATCCGGCTCTTTGATACACCGGCACCGTTGCGCCGCTCGCTCGAGCGCCATCTCGCCGATCTCGCCGGGCAGGCCGAGAGCCTGATTGCCCGCTATCTGGGCGAATTGGCGGCTGGAGGCGGCGCTTGGCCGCAGAGCTGGCAAGCGAACTTGAATGTCAAATTCCTGGCATCAAACCAGATGTCTCCGTCGTTCCCGCCGGTCTTCCTCGCACAGCAGGAGAGCGATTTCAATCTTCAATTCACCACCCCGGCCAACAGCTATTCTTGGCGGGTGTTCGAGCTGGGCGGGCCTGGGGGCTTCAAATACCAGAACATCAACGATCTGGCCGAGCCGCAGTTCGGGGTTAACGCGGCGCTGACCCTGAGCCACCGAGGTCTTTTGGAGGTCCACGAGCGCTACCGCCCGCTGGTCGAAGAGTTCCTGCGTGACGCCAAGACCGCGCTCGATACGCAAGTCGAGATCTGGCGGACACAAGCCGAGACAGCAATATGAGCCGCAAGCGCGCGGACGCCGATCCCTTCAAATACGCGCGTAAGGCTAAGTCACCACTAGCCTTCAGGTGGGTGGAACTGCACACGATTTACACTCTCGCCGCCGATGATGCGGTCTCGCGCGTCTACTCCCTGCGCCTGCCCAACCGGAGCGCCAATGGAGCGGGTTACTACCACTACGCCCCGGGTGATCCAGATTGCCTATCGCAAACTGACGCGGCACCGGGGACCAGTCAGGCCTTGAGCCAGCATTTTGCCGGGCTCGTCGGGGCGATCGACAACCTGGTCGCCCGCTATCTGGGCGAACTGCGCGCTGAGCTCGTTTTGGTGTCGCCTGGTGATATTTGGGATCTGCGGGCCTTCTTCACCGCAGAGTTCGTGCCGGAAGGGTATATGAGGGCGGAGTTCTGGTTGGAAGAGGATGATGAGGCGTCCGAATACGTCATCTGGCGCAGCTATCAGCGCTTGATCGATGGCAGCTTCGACATCTTCGACAACGACGAGAATGATCGTGGTTGGGGCCACTCGGCTTCACCTGCAAGTCTGCGCCGGGCCAAGGTGGCATCTGTCCATGATCGTTTCCTGGAGCAGATAGACGAGTTCCTGGCGAGGACCGAAGCCGATCTGGCAGAGCTGTCCCGGGCTCTTGGGGTCAGGGAATGAGGTCGCGGCTATTGTCATCCGCGCCCTGGTGCCCTAAGATGTCCGTATGAGCCCATCTAAGCCGCGCCCCGCTCCCGCCCGTCGTCTTCAGACTTACCCGCCCGTCTTGACTGATAAGCAGACCGAGGCCCTCGATGGCATTCTCGCCAGACTCGAGGCGCAAGAGCGCGACGAAGTGTTCCGCAATCCGCTCTCCTATGCCGAGCCGCCACTTGAGATCCTGCCCCTATCCTGGGCTAAACTATCCGTGCTGCGCGCCCTGGACCGTGAAGGCCAGGTGGCCAGTTTCTATGGCATTGAATTACACGACCCCAATCCCTTCCGCAGTGGCGAGTTCGCCCTTGATCCGCGACAAGAGGACTACCTCTCCATCACCGACGCCCCGCCATCCCTGCGGCCAGAGGTCCGCGCGGAGCTGTATGAGCTCATCACCGAGTCCGAGGGTCTGATGGCGCGCTATCTGGGCGAGCTGTGGGGTGGAGCCAGCGACAACCAGGATTCGCCTTTGCGTGCGTACTTGACCGTGAGCTTCGCGTTTGCGCCCGGTGACGATCTCCCCTACCGTCTATTTGACGGCTCGGCGTGGAAATTCTGGCTTACGCAGGGGGTGCTGGGGGTGACTTGGTTTACTTGGAATTTGGGCCCTGACGGGGTCTTTGTTAAGTCCGACTATTGGGATTTCGGCGTCCGGGCGGGCAACCCGGTCTTGCCCGCGGTGCAAGAGCGTTTTGAACCACAGATCTGCGACTTCCTGCGCGAGGCCAAGATCCGTCTCGACGCGCAGGTTGAACTCTGGCGAGAGCAGTTGGAAGATCCCCGCCCCAATCACCAAGGCAGACCCAGCCGGATCGTCTCTGTTGGCGGTATCTCACTTCAGATCCCCAACAATGTCCGGGTTCGTATCCATCCTGCCCAGCCGACATCACAACCATGAGCGCTTCAGCTCGTCCAACGAAGAGCGGTTGCGCCAGACCGAGCGGGAATTGACTGTCGTTGCGTGCGAGTCTGCTCAGGCGCTAAGGCCTGATTCGCGTAGGGTGAACTCATAAACCATGGTGCGTTCCACTTTGATTGTGCCCATGTTGACCGCCCCATCGTCGCGGAAGAAGCGGAAGTGGATTTTGAAACCCAGGGTCTTGAATTCCGGCTCCAGCGCGCCATAGGCCGCCATGACGGCTCGATGCGAGAAGTGGTCCAGCTCGCAAGTGCCGGCTGGGCCGGAGCTGGTCGCCCACCGGGATGAGATGGTCTGCGCCTCGGCATCACCGCCGTTCGCCAGATTGAGTCGCGCCTTCTGGGCGCACTGGGTCAAACGCCGTCGCAGGATCGGGGCGATCAGCGGCACCTGGGCGGCTTCGCTCGGCGTGAGTTTGGGGATAGTGGCTTTCATCGTGGCACCCCTTTCTAAGGCGGACTTTGACGAGTTGTCTGTGGGCCGATTGTGGCGCGGGCCGAGGCGTTGTCAAATGGCCTGCTGGCCACTGTCCTGATAGCTTGGACTCACCGGAGCCGTCCATAGGCATTTCTTGACACCCTTCTTGGCGCGCCCATAATGCGCCTCGAACCCGCCACGGCTAACACCCTCCGGGGTAAGCTGGTCCCCCAGCTAGCCAGTACGGGTTCACCTGTAGCTTAAAGCGACAGGTGAAGCTAAGGAGGCCGACGATGCTAGCTTCCCAGACCGGCGCCGCTGGCGCTCCGCCTCTCATCCCTTTAACGCCCACCCTGCCGCAAAAACTGCACCGCAAACTCCTGGCGACCCTGACTCGTGAACAGGAATCTGGCCGGCTCCTGGCCGCCCTGGCCGTCGGCAGTCGCGCTGGTGGCCATTTGCGTCCCGACAGCGACTTCGATCTGGTTCTGGTCGCCCACAATCAAAGCGCCCTGGCGCAAGTCGCCCACAATCTGCGGCTGGCCTGGCCGCAGGCCCAGGAGGCGATCGCACTCGACCTCACCGGCTACACCCGGGCCTCTGCCCGGGCCGAGGCCACCGGGGGCGCCAGCCCTTGGCGGCGCTGGATAACCAGGGGCGCTGTCCTAGTCGGCGCGCTCGAGGCCGTCTTCGAGCCTGAGTGCCTGTCGGACTTCCGTATCCCCATGTCAGACCGCGAGTTCGCCTTGGACCTTGCCATGAGCCACGTGGTCAAGGGGCTGGCCTACATGCTGGAATTCAAAGTCAGGCTTATTACACACGAGGACATCGGACTGCCCTTCAATTCCGGAGATCTAGCGGCTCGGCTCCTGTCCCGCAAAGCTCTGTGGCTGAACCTGGCGCGGGTGCCCTATGGCCTAACCCTCGATGCCAGTACCGAGCCGGCTGAACCGGCAGCACGTCTGCGCCTGACCGCTCGAGAACTGGGGCTGGACCCGGCGCCCTACGAGGCCTTGGTGCGCCGTTACGATTGGACGCCACGAGATGGGGCCACGCCTTTGCCGCCATGCCGGGCCGGTGAGGCCCATGCGGCCTTGGACCTGGTAGAGGAGCTGGGCGCGGCAGCGAGCGCCTATCTCCGAGATCAAACGGCTCCGTTGAAGGCGTCTTGACAGAGCCCCGAGAATAGCCAAGATTGGCAAATCGTCGTCAACTAAACGCCAGAGGCAAGCCAGATGAGCCAGACTTATGAGCAGGCTACCGCCCTCGCCGATCAGTCCCGTCCCCGCTGGTCCCCGACCGGGATTGCGGACCTGCGCCCCGGCACCTATGTGAAGATCACCTACAAGTGGCTGCGCTCGGACAGTTGGGAACACCGCTGGCACCACGACGACCAACTCGGCATCTTTGACGGCTTCATCTCGGCGGGCGGTGAAGTTTATGCCATGGTCTGCGAGCGGATCGCGCGAGGCTGGCGGGGCCGCGGTCACCGGCGGATAATTCGCTATGTCGATGTCGAAGACATCGTCGAGTCTTTCGAAGATCAGTCTGGCCGCGACTGGGGAATCGAGTCCTTCCCGCCAGCGCGCGTGGCTGCCACCCACTAGCGCTTGTTTGAACAGGTCGCAAGCTCCAAGCGCGCCATTTCACACTCCAATCTGGCGAGGAGGGCGGCCGCACCCTCTTGGGCCATGCGCCTCGTAGCTGTCAGCGGATAAAGGCATCCTTCGAGCGCGCCTGAGTTGGGAGAAGAGGACTGTTTAGTTGACAAATGGGCGATCTAAACCTGAATCCCCGCCATCTACCGGTAAGACAATTCGCTTTGAGGTGAACGTGGCATGAAAACTAACCGCCGATCAATCGGGCTTCTGATGGTTTTGGGCTTAGCCTTCGCCCTGGTGGCTGGCGCCTGTGGCAGCTCTGGCGCGACGGGCGCGCCGAACGGGACTACCGGTGCCAACCCCAATGGCACCAATGGCGCCGGCTTGAGCGCTGGCCTTTCGGCCAACTTGGATAGCCTGACCAGCTACCAGTTCAGCGAGACCATGGCCGGCTCCTCGTCGGGCGTGGCCGCCACCCCGGGCACCAGCGACTCCTTCCTCATCTCGGGCACCGTGGTCAACAAACCCACCCGCGCCATCAAGATCAACGACCTGGGCGTCTGGCTCATCGACATCGGCGGCCAGGAGTGGACCTCGATGGACGGCAACACTTGGACCGGACCGGTCGCGGGCGACACCAATGTGACCGACTTGCTACCCACCGTCGACTACGCGACCTGGTTCGACACCAACGCCAATGGCTTCACTGTGGCTGGTGAGGAGACCAAGAATGGGGTCGACTGCATCCACTACAAGGGCAACTCCTCGTTGGGCGGCCTATATCCAGGCGTGGCCGGGGTTAGTGCCAACTTCCAGGCCGATCTCTGGGTGGCCAAGGACGGCAACTATCCGGTCAGCGGCGTGTATGGCTACACGGCTTCCGCCGGCGGCCAGTCGGGCAGCTTTGGCTTCAGCTTCGACATCACCCACATCAACGACGCGGCCAACGTTATTTCACCGCCTGCCAACTCGGTGGCCATCCCCACCTAATCGGGCGTCGAACAGAAACAATCACAGGGCTCCAGCTCAAAAGCTGGGGCCCTGACCAATTCTGTCCAAGTTACATCTTCGCGCTCCTCCTCACGAAGTGCCGCAGGGCAACATCCAGCACCGGATCTGAGGCCGGTATCCCTTGACAGCGCCCGCCCGGATGACACAATACGGCTGCCGCCATTGCCCAAGGTCAAATTGGAGTCCTCGAAGATATGCTGCACAAAGTCCTCGCCGTCTTCTCGACCTTAGCGCTGGTCGGCTTCTTGGTCTCGACCACCCTGGCCCTGGCTACTTTCAGCGTTCTCACGCCTAAGATTGTCGGGACCTATCCGAGCGCCGCTGACCTGCCGGGCGAGATCGTCTCCATCTCAACTGCCACCAACGAGTTCGCCGCGCAGCAAGTCGCCGCCGCTCGCCCGATCTTCGGCGAGGAGAATGTGGTTCTACTGGTGACCAATGACGGCACTCGCCAGCGGCTGTACCCGGATTTGGTCAATGGCGATATCCTTGAAAAACTGGTCGCCCAGATCGAAGGCTGGGGCGGAGGCACCGCCCTGCTCGTCGGAGGCACGGGCGACAATCAGGCCCTGGATGCCTTCCTATCCGCCGATGCGGGCGCTTGGAGCCATCAAGATGAGCTGGGGCGCTGGCGGACGACCCAGGCCGCCACCCTCGGCGCTCTCGCGCTGTTGCTTCTTGTGGCCGGTGGGATAATGGCCTTCTTAGCCCTGGGTCCTGGAGATAAACGCAGAGAGACTGCCGAAGCGCTGCGCCTGCCTGCTTGAGGCAAAGATCGAGGCGGATCCGAGACGCCGCCCGTCCGCTCTTCGCTCCACGGCGCAAAATTCATGGGCCATCCTTGAGCGGGACCAATACACGACGCTGATGCGCTGGCGTGTGGTATGAGGGGATGTCCTCATCTCATTGCCTTATCCAAGGATCGACTCGTTAGCAAGCGTCTTATGCGGCAAGTTCCCATCTGCCAATAAGGTGACCTTGTGCCGCCCGAGAAGGGGCGGCCAAGAAGTAATCCTGTTTGCCCACAAAACCAATGACCGGTAGCTTTTGAAGCCGCCGGTCATTCTTGTCTCTGGCGCAGGTGGTCTATTCGGTGAACTTCATCTTGGTTAGATTTAAGAGGAGGGCGCCCTTATTGATGTCGGTGGTCCGGTGATAGGCCACCTCGATGATGGTCTCAAGGGCCTGGATCTCGGCGGCATTCAAGGGCTCACCCGAGAGGATCTTACTCTGGACGTCATGGCTGGCGTTGGCAGTGGCGCCCCCTCTGAGCCGGTAGCTTCGATAGGACACGGTGGCGGCGTAGATGGCCTTCTTCTGCGCCTCGGGCAGATCGCGGACTTTGGACATGGGGTTCTCCTCTTGCGGTGTGATGATCTTGGTCAGAACCACTCGATTCTGATCAGGGCGAACTGTCCGTCAATCCTCACCTCTCTGACCGCCTATCACCGGACGGTGTCTGGTTCAAGCCGTGGGACGGTGTCCGTGGTCTGGACGGCACGAGGCTACCAAGGCCGGACCGGCCAAGGTGGTGGCCGCCGCATTGGGCGCATAGGAGACCGAGGCGCCGCAGTTGATGCATTCTGCCCGCTCGTAGGCCCCGCCCGTCGCCCGCGTGAAGTAGAATAGGCCCAAGTCATGCCCTAGTGCCTTAGAGCGGGCCCGGGCATCCTCTTCGACGCCTTGCTGGTTGGCCAGTGTCCCCATGGAAGACCTCCTTCTAGTGGATGCTCTGGGCGACTGGACAGGCTCCGACCAGGGCCGGTCCCCGCAGGGTGCCGGCCGGATCGCCGATGGCGTAGGTGGCCGAGGCGCCGCAGTGTCGGCAATCAGCCGTCCAGAAGTTCACAAAGATCTTTCCGGTGGCAAAGTTGCCCAGGTCGTGGCCCAGGAAGCCGGCCTTGGCCCGCGCTGCGTCTTCAAATAGATGCTTATCGACCTTGCCGGCCATCGGCGAGCTCCTTGTCGTGATCCGACCAAAATTGTCTCGTACCTAATCTTCAGCGGTAGCTATGCCGCGGTCAAGCCGGCCACACCTGGACCTCTATGACCACAAAATACTGGTGCGACTGGCCGGGCGCGCGCCTCGCGCCGCGATTGCCAAAGACGTTGCGCCGCGCAGAGAGTGCCCGCTCCCAGGCCACGATGATCGCCTCATCCGGGCCATCGGCAAAGACGCGGTAGCGATACAGATCCAAATTGTAGCCCCACTCGGTCTTCTCGCTGCCGATCTTCTCGCCTTGGATCTGGTGGATCAAGTCCTTATCACGCTTGTCCATCACTTGGCCCTGATCTCGCCATAGGCGAGGATGCTATCGACCATCCAGTTGTAGCCAGCAAAACCGAGCGATTTGGCGGGCTTAGTGCCAGCCGGCAATATCCGGGCGCTGACCATGGCTACCCAGCCATCTCCGAAGGCATAGCTCCAGGACTTGGCCCCGCGTGGACCCAGCAGGGCGAGCGCCGCCTTGTCGGCCAGGGTCTTGAAGATGAGATAGTCCTTGCCGGCGCCAGACCAGGTGGTCTTGGAGGATCCCGGCATTGAAAGGCGGAATTCAACGCGTTTCATCTTTGATCTCCATGGGGCCAAATGGGCACAGATTTGATTAGCCGAGACTCTTGACCTCTGCCCGTTCGGCGGCGTCTTGGGCGGCCTCTAGACTGGGGGCGGAGCCGGAGAACACCACCTCACCGGTGGCCACCACTTCCACCAACCAGCGGAAATGCTCCTTAGGAGAGTCCGAGCTCGGCGGCACCACAACCAGCCGCCGCCGGCCCAAGTCGGCGAGATAGGTCTTGTCGTGGGTGCGCGTCCATTTGAAGATACGGGCGCTCATGGCTTCTCCTGCGGGTTCTTGTACGCATTGCCAGCGTACCAACGGCTCATGGATTGTCTTTGGGCCAGAGCCGCCAGATGGGGATTTGTAGTCTTGTGCGCGGCGAAGTGACCTTTTTGATAGTGCGAGTCGCAGACCGCGCAATAACGCGTCTCGCGAGTGTCAGCAGTGTCGCTCATCGGGCGCCTCCGGCCAAGAGGGCGACTCAAGATTTTGAGCCGCCCATCTCCCAATTGCTACTTGGTTTTGGCCGATGTGGTTTTGGCCGCGGCGGGCTTGGCCGCTTTGGTCGTCACCGGCTTGACCACCGCTGGCTTGGCGGCCTTAGCCGGGGCGGGTTTCGCAGCCTTGACTACGGTGGCCTTGGCGGTGGGCTTGGCCGCTGGAACGCTTGAGGCCGGCGGCGAGGCCACCTTCTTGGCCAGGCGGCGGCAGTCCTCGCCGATGGCATTTAGAAGGGTGATCTTGCCCCGGACCTCAGCTTCGCTGAAGTCCTTGGAATGCACGCGCAGAGCTGTGCCGGTGACCACGGCGATGCGGTTCATGTCGTTAGCATGGGCCACTGCCCAGCCCTCTTCCTCGGAGATCGGACGGACCTGGGCCTTGCGGGCTCGCGACAGGTCGATTTTGGCCGCGCTGGCCTGGGATGCGCGGCGCTTGGCGATGGCTGACTGCAGTTCGCCTAGACCTCTTTGCGCCCCGGTGAGGGCCTGGTCGAAATCGGCGGCTAGTGTCATGTTGAACCCCTCCTGGTAATAAGCGGTCAGGACGAGCGCCCTGACATATAGATTGCTCAAAATCAAGCAAATGTACTAGGATGATATTGCCACTGATGAGCGAACCGTCAAGATGGTGGCTTTTCGACGGCCTTATGGCGGTCTGTCTGTCCCTGTTGGGGCTTGATCAGTTCAGACGCTTGGCCCAGACGCGGATCTGGACCGAGTCGAATATGAACCCCGCCCAGAGCAGCATCAGCAAGAGCGCGAGATAGACCCCGAAGACCGCGGCAGCGGGAGCTTTCCAGTCCAGACTTCCAGACGCAGACGAGGTGCTAAAATTCTGATCGATGAGCCGGTTGGCCGTGCGCAGGGTGTCCAAGTCCGCTCCTGCGGCCAAGGTGTCGCCGTCGTTGTCGAGCAGGGCCTTTTGCGCGCCATCGAGCACATCGGGGGCAAAGTAGATCGAGCCATCAGGCAGAAGGGCCAGCGCATCGGTCTCGTTTGGGTTGTGGAAGACCGCGATCTTGGCATCATCCGGCAGGGCGGCCAGCAGTTGGGTGGTCGAGCCTGTGCCTTGCTGGTGGTAGTTGGCCGGCAGGCCGGCCACCGCACTTGAGCCTGAGCCAACGACTAAGGCGATCCCGCCGCCTATGAGACCGCCACACACCATCACGAGCGTGAGCAGTGGCCAGAAGCGATTTTTCAGAGGACTCGCCGCCAGCGCTTGGGCGGCCCGTTCCTCTTGGACGGCAGAGGCCTTAGAGCGCCGCCCCGATAAGGCCACGACGAGGCTGCTGTAGAACACGAGCAGAATGAGCGTCAACATCATCGAGAAAATGAGGACCATCGTGCCCGAGCCGAAAGTATTGCCAGTGCCGCTGTAGTTGTTCGCCGAGCGGTAGACGTTGATCACGTGGTTGGCATCTTTGTAGGCTGGCGACTCATCGGTCGAGGCGATGATGAGGCCGCCGGTCGTCAATTCCGAGGCGATGAAGCCAGCGTCAGCATCATATTTGATCGCCAGGAAGTAGGTGAGGCCATCGCTTGACTTGACGATGATGTTGTCGCCCGGGTCGGCCGCCAACACATCGAAGGTGCTCCCCGGGGGCACATCGTCGAGCAGTGCCGCCTGGCTCGGCTCCGAGACATAACCTGCCGGAGCAGGGGGCAACGGATGTGCCGCCCAGATCACCGTCGAGCCTAGCGCGAGCCAAGATAAGGTGAACAGGCCCAATAGCAAGCAGGAGATAAAAAGATGGAATCGGGTGTAGAGGGCGCGCACGGCAGGCTCCATATGAGAGTGATAGAAGAAGAGTCCGCCTTATGATTGGCGAGGCCCGTCCGCGCGCAAGCCGCAAATGGCGCATTTAAGGACAAGGAGTTGCCCAAAGACAACGAAAAAGACCAAGGTCGTCCCAACCTAAGGGCGGGGCTCTCGGTCTCGGACTTGGTGGCTTTGGTGGCGCGTCACGAATTGAATCGTCAGCGCCTCACGCGCACCGTACCGCACTGGTCGATCACCGGGACACCACGCAGACGCAAACTGGCCACGGTCCGATCGTAGAAGACCGCGTAGCCGCAGCGCCGACAGGGTGCCGAGCGGGTGGCGTGGGCGCGGGCGCGCTCGGTGCCGGAG
>Ga0182027_10001710_pt1 | contig 36217 bp, 35 predicted proteins | sample 712E1DmetaG_FD_121300 | JGI IMG/M metagenome (GOLD analysis project Ga0182027, IMG submission 121300) | Permafrost microbial communities from Stordalen Mire, Sweden - 712E1D metaG (Illumina Assembly) | ecosystem: Environmental > Terrestrial > Soil > Wetlands > Permafrost | place: Sweden...
TATGAAAATTGTTTTAATTGGCGGACATTTATCACCGGCGCTGTCTGTTTTACAGGCTTTGCCTAAAGACACTCAGGTTCTTTTTGTCGGAAGAAAATACGCTCTGGAAGGGGACAAAGCTTTGTCTTTGGAATACAAAACGATTACCGCTTTAAATATTCCTTTCGAGGAACTAAATACCGGCAGATTGCAGCGGAAATTAACCAAATTTACTCTTTCATCCTTAATTAAGCTTCCGTTTGGAATGATTAAAGCTTTCTTAATTTTAAATAAAGCCAAACCTGATGTAGTGGTGGGATTTGGCGGATATGTTTCAATTCCCGTAATTTTCTGCGCTGCTATCTTAAAAATTCCGGTGGTGATTCACGAACAAACGATGGGGGCGGGTCTTGCCAACAAAATGGTTTCTAAATTTGCAGAAAAGATTTGTATTTCCTGGGACTCCTCTAGAATTTATTTTTCGCAAGACAAAGTTGTCCTGACCGGAAATCCAATGCGCAATTTTTTAATTTCAAATTCCAAATTTTCAATTTTTGGCAATAATTTCCCGACAATTTATATTACCGGTGGAAGTTCCGGCTCGCATTTTATAAATGTCCTGATTGAGGGAATAATCAAAGACTTATTGAAAAAATATAATGTCATTCATCAGACCGGCGCTGCGCAGGAATATCATGATTTTGAACACTTGGAAAAATTAAAGAACAGTTTCTCTAAAAAAATCTGCGGCAATTATATCCTGAAAAAATTTATTGATCCTTCTCAAGTCGGAGATTTGTTGAGCCTATCTTCTTTGGTTATTTCCCGCTCCGGTATAAATACCGTCACGGAGCTGATCTATTTTGAAAAGCCCGCTATTCTTATTCCGCTGCCTTTTGCCCAGAACAATGAGCAGTTAAGTAATGCTAAATTTTTGGAAAAAATCGGATTGGGAATTGTTTTGCAACAGTCACAATTAAGTCAGGAAAAATTATTGCAGACAATAAATCAAGTGTTTGGGAAAATTGACAGCTTTAAAATAAATAAAAAAGAATGCGGAAATTTACCTCCAAAAAATGCAGCGGGAAACATAGTTTCGGTGATTAATTATGTTTACAAAACCAAGACGGCAAAGAAATCTTAAAAGGAAAATTCTGGTTTGCATTTTGTTATTGGGAGCATTGGGGCTAGTTGCGTTTTGTTTAAATACATTTTTACTCTTCGGAAAACCATTGTTTATTAGTCCGCTTAGCAAAGCAAACACGCCGGACTTAGTTTCGGTTGAGAAAATTTTAAAAGATAAAAATATTTCATACACGGAGGTAACCTCTTCCAACAATTCTTATCTCGTCAGCATTCAAGATAACGGACAGGTTATTCTTTCCCAGGAAAAAGACATTAGTTCGCAAATAGCCTCTTTACAAAGAATACTTCTTCAGCTTACAATAGAAGGAAAGCCATTCAAAGGGATAGATTTTAGGTTCCTTGAGCCTACTATTTCTTTTTAAAAAGTATGAGTGAGGGAAAAATAATTGTCGGCGTTGATATCGGTACCTCAAAAATTGTCACTATCATTGCAAGAGTTGACGATGAGTTTGTAAATGTTTTGGGGGTGTCGGAAGTGCCGTCCCGCGGGATTAAAAAAGGCCAAATTGTGGACATCAAAGATGCGGTAGAGGCGATAAATAATTCCTTAGACGGCGCGGAAAGAATGGCCGGACATTCGGTGTCCAACATTGTCGCTTCAATCGGAGGAAGCCAGATAGAATCACAAAATTCAAGAGGAGTGGTTGCTGTCTCTTCGCCCCAGGGAGAAATTACACAAAGCGATCTGGACCGCGTCATTGATGCGGCCAAAGCAGTGTCTCTTCCCTCCAGCCGCCAGATTATTCATGTTTTGCCCCGCAACTATGTGGTTGACGGACAGGAAGGCATCAAGGATCCGATTGGTATGACCGGAATAAGACTGGAAGTGGATACTCATATCATTTCAACTGCTTCCGTGTCTTTGAGTAATCTTGAAAAAGCTTTTTCCCAAGTCGGGATAGATATTGACGGCGTGGCTTTTAGCGGATTTGCATCGAGCCTGGCAGTTTTGTCCGAAACGGAAAAAGAATTGGGAGTAGTGCTGGTAGATCTCGGAGCGGGAACAACCGATATTTCTATTTATTCCGAAGGATCGGTAGCGTACTCTTCGGTTTTACCCATTGGAGCAAGACATATTACCAATGATTTAGCTATCGGACTCCGGATTTCCCTGGAGTCTGCGGAAAAAATAAAAATTTACTTATCCAATATGTCCAAAAAACCAAAGATAGAAAGATTGGGCGAAACATTTGAAAGAGACACAAAAAATACCGATGAAATAGACCTAAGCTCTTTGGGATTGCCGGAAGATTTACGCAAAGTTTCTCACAAAACCTTAACCGACGGAATAATCAGACCCCGGCTGAATGAGATTTTTACCATGATCGGAATTGAAATAAAAAGAAGCGGTTTTGCGGGTCTTACTCCTGCGGGAATTGTCATTACGGGCGGAGGCGCTTTGACGGTCGGAATAACGGACAGCGCCAAGAGAACTTTGGCGATGCCGGTCAGAGTCGGAAGACCAATAAATATCAAGGGGTTGATAGATGAAATAGAAGAACCTCCTTTTGCGACTGTGGTCGGATTGGCAGTTTTCGGAGCAAGTCTGGACATTAAACAGTCTCTGCCTTTTGGTTTTAGTCTTCCTAATTTTGGAAGTTTGGGTCTGAACAAGTTATTCTCCCGCATTCTTAAATTTGTAAAATCCTTCATGCCATAAATAGTTTAGATACATTGACTTTTTAAAAATAGGGTGTTAGGATTAGTGGGATTTAAAAACATATGCTCATAAAACCTCAAACAACAAATTTCGCCAAAATCAGAGTTTTGGGTGTGGGTGGCGGAGGAATGAATGCTCTTAACTCTATGATTGTTTCAAGTCAGGTAAAAGGAGTAGATTTTATTTCCGTCAACACCGACGCCCAGGTTCTGCTTCTGTCGCAATCGCCAACCAAAATTCAAATCGGAGAAAATCTTACTAAAGGTTTGGGTAGTGGCGGAAATCCGGACATCGGACGTCAGGCAGCGGAAGAATCATACGAAAAAATAAAAGAATTTATTGACGGGTCGGATATGGTTTTCATCACTGCGGGTATGGGAGGCGGAACCGGAACCGGAGCAAGCGCTGTTATTGCCAGAGCAGCCAAAGAGGTCGGCGCGTTGACAGTGGCTGTCGTAACCAAGCCTTTTGCTTTTGAAGGAACCAGAAGAATGGTCGCGGCAGAAGACGGCATTGAGGAGTTGAGAGACAAAGTAGACACTCTTATCGTAATTCCCAACCAGCGGATTTTGGACGTAGTGGATAAAAAAGTTTCCCTGCTGGAAGCCTTCAGAATTGCGGATTCTGTTCTGACCCAGGGAGTGCAGGGCATTTCGGACCTGATTACCATTCCGGGACTGATTAACGTTGATTTTGCCGACGTAAAAACTATTATGAGTAATGCGGGTTCGGCTTTGATGGGAATTGGCACGGGAGTCGGGGAAAATCGGGCCCAGACTGCCGCCAGAAGCGCGATTGCCTCACCTTTACTTGAGATATCGATGGATGGGGCAAGAGGAGTGCTGTTTAACATCACCGGAGGACCTGATTTGACGATGACAGAAGTTGATGAGGCAGCCAAGATTATCTCTTCAGCGGCAGATCCTGATGCCAACATTATCTTCGGCGCGACTATTGATGAGGCAATGCATGACCAGATAAAAATTTCAGTTATAGCCACGGGATTTGACCACACGAGGCAAACTCTCAAAGAATTTGTTAATCCTATAATAAATGCGCCAAAACCAAAAATAGAACTAGCAAAGGAAGATACTCAAGTGCCAGAGTCACAGGAAACACCGCAGGAAGATGACAACGACGACGCATGGAACATTCCCGCATTCCTAAGACAGAGGAACTAATTTATGGCACCATACTTTGAAGTTGATGGTAGACCTGATCAAAGCCCACCCGTTATAGGAATACCGTTACCCGAGATAGTCAAAGAAAGGAAAATGTCTCCGGGAGAAGAAGTTATATTGATAAAACCCCATTCTATCTGGTCAGGAGATTCCGGATCGGAAGTTTTAGTAAAAATTCTATCGGATAAAAAAGCGATAGTTCGCGTAAAGACAGATGATTCATATCTTGAGCCGTCTAAATACCTAGATAAGGACAAGCCTGAAGCGCTTTGGTTTGGGGGCAATTACGCCAAGAAATCACCCTTCAATCCCGAGTCTTCTGTCAGAAAACTAAAACAAAAAACATTCAAAGTAGATAGTAAAACAATTTTTACAAACAGCCCTAAAAGAGTTGAATGGAGAAAGACATAATTCTTAGCCTCAAAACCGCGTCTTAATATTAACCCTGTGCGATATTAATCCCTTATTACCTTACAACTAAACGACAACTTACATTTGGCACTTGACAACTACTTGACAACTAAAAAAGATTACTTGACAACTTTTGTATAAGAGTGTAGGATGTGGATATGGATATTAGAAAAGATATTTTGCAGATGGCTAATGAGCAAAAAACATTTAAGACGACTGATATTGTTAAAAAACTAGGAGGTAAAATTTCTCGTCAGTATATCAGTGCTTTAATCAGCCAGATGGTTAAAGAAGGGCTTCTTCTAAAAGGGGGGAGCACTGCTAGTGCTTTTTATGTGTTACCAATTAATGAAGTCTTAATTGTAGAAACAATTAAATTGAGGTTTGAAAGAAATCAAATCAAAGAACACGAAGTGTTTAATAAATTAAGAGATCGCTATAACCTTGTAAGAGGTCTTTCGGAAAATTTACAGAGCATATTGTTTTATGCATTTACAGAAATGCTCAACAATGCAATAGAGCATTCTGAATCTGAAAATATAGAAATAGAAATTAGAAAGGAAAAGTCAAATTTAACCTTTATAGTTAACGATTTCGGAATAGGAGTATTTAGAAATGTTATGAAGCAAAGGGGACTAAAATCTGAGATTGAAGCTATGCAGGATTTATTAAAAGGAAAAACTACCACCAGACCTCATTCTCATACGGGTGAAGGCATATTTTTTACATCAAAAATTGCTGACATTTTTTTACTAGAAAGTTTTGAGTATAGGCTTCGTGTAGACAATCTAATTAAGGATGTTTTCTTCGAAGAATTGAAGCCGTCCAAAAAAGGAACAAGAGTAATATTTACTATTTCCAATAACTCAAAAAAACATTTAGACGATGTTTTTAATAAATTCGTTGCGAATCCAGGAGAACCTGGATTTAATAAAACTGAGATACTCATAAGGTTATTTATTCAGGGCACGATTTATATCTCTCGTTCTCAAGCGAGAAGAATAATGTCAGGATTAGATAAGTATGAGTCGGTAGTGCTTGATTACGATAGGGTAAGCACTGTTGGACAGGCTTTTGCTGATGAAATCTATAGAGTGTTTAAGAATAATTACCCAAACATAAAAATAGAATCAAGGAATATGATTGAGCCTGTTAAGTTTATGGTGGAGCGAGCAGAAAGCAATAAACCCAAGCTTAATTAAGTGTATTGATTTACCATATTGGACCTTCTGTCCAAGAAAGTCTATATTTTCATTAGGTGTTTTTAGTAAGAAAAGAAGCTGAAAACAGGGCATGTCTTAGACATTTCCTTCGTATTCGCTCAGGATTTCTCTGCGGCTCAACCCGCGTTTTTGAGACAGAGGAACTAATCTCCGAACGCTAATTTTCCACAGAAGTGTAAGCCCGTGCCCTTGATAAAATGGTGGGACTTATAGTATAATCATAAGATGTTTTCAAAAACAGAAAGTGAAATATTTTCAAGGAATGGAGCCGAATATAAGTCAAGGGATCCGCAAAGAGATTGTCGTTATACAGACGGAGGATATTGGTCAATTTTTGGAGAAAATTTTGAATCATATCTTAATGATTTCCGTCTGGTGGATGGGGACGGAAAGTTGCCGGATATTATTAATAAAATTGCCTCAAAGCACAAGCCGGTAATTGTGGATCTTTTAGCTCCTACCAATACGATTGCAGACATTACGTATACAATAAGAGGTCTAAGGAGAATAAAGGGCTTAGCGGTAGGGCTTGGTGACACCCGTTGTGAGGATGTCAGGCTACTTGATAAGGCATTTGGAATTGACTATATCCCTACTGATCTTAAAGTCTTTCAAAACTTTAATAAGATCTCAGAATGGTTGGGGCCAGATAAGGCGGATCTGATTATGGAGCGTGGTTATGGGGCACTAGAAATTATGCCAACGAACTTAAGGTACCAGTACAGAGTAATTAATGTGATTTGGAAAATGTTAGATACTAGTGGTGGGCTTGCACTTCTTCAGCTGCCTCCGCTAAGAGACTTACACGAAAACGAGATTCCAGTAGAGGAATGGGCTAGTGAAGTAAAGCGAAGTGGAATTTATTCTCAATATTTACCTTCTTATGAATCAAAAGAACCGAGAAGGTCGTATGGTCTATTGATGTTGCAAAAAAATTCTCCAGAGGAGAAGCTTCCGACTCTTTACAGGTAGAGAAGATCTCAAAGTGGTAAAATGGGTGAGTGATTAAGAATGTTCTGCTTGCAATCTTCGGAGTTTTGGTAGGAGCCGTCATTGGATATTTTTTTGTTTTCCGCACTCCGATCCGTACTGTCCTTAAAATTTCCGGAAATCAAAGCATGGGTTTTCTGCCATATTGGCTGTTAGGCAAAGCGTCTACGGACTACTCAAAATATCTAAACGGAATTTATTATTTTGGCTTGACTGTCGGAGACGAAGGAAATATTGTTAAGCTTGCCAATCCTCAAGAAGAAAATCCCGACTGGTATGCGCTTAAATCAGGCAAGGCTGATCCGTATTTGAAGGTGGCTAAAAATAATCATCAGACAATTTCTTTAGTCGAGTTTAGCGGAGTGAACAGTTCAATTGGAGTTTTGGTTAGTGATCCGATTAAACATGCTGACAATTTAATTTCCGATGTCACTCCTATTATAAAGCAGTATGGGTTTACGGATCTGAATCTTGATGTTGAATACATCGATGTTGCCTCGGAAGGCGCCAGGGCGAATTTTACACAATTTGTCAGGGAGGTCAAGAAAAATATGGTAAGTCTAAGGCTTGGCACATTGTCAATTGATGTCAGTCCGACGGCTTTTATTAAAAATTATTTGGTTAATCCTATGGAGATTGCAAAATTTGTTGACTCAATGATTATCATGGGTTATGATTATCACTTTCAAGGGTCTTACGTTACGGGACCGGTAGCGCCGCTTTTTGGAGCAGGAGTTGTTTCTGAATATGATATTCAAACCGCGGTTGAGAAGGCTCTGACAATCATTCCTGCATCAAAAATTATTTTAGGCATTCCGCTTTATGGTTATGAATGGGAAACAATCGGCACAGATCCCCGTTCACCGGTAATTCCCGGGACCGGACTTATTGCCAGCAGTCAAAGAGTTTCACAGCTTTTAAACAGCTGCTCAACCTGTAGCGCCAGACTTGATCCGGTAGCGCAAGAGAAGTATTTGATATATAAAGACACCGAAACAGATTCTTATCATCAGATTTTTTATCCTGATCAGGAAATTATGAAAAGCAAATTGGAGTTTGCGCAGAAATATAATTTGGCGGGTGTAGCCCTGTGGGCCTTAGGATATGAGGATTCAACAATTCTTAATCCCCTAAAAGATTATTAATCTTTAAGAATCTTTGCCTTCTTATTATCGGTGTTGAATAATAAACTTTTTCCTGATGTAATATCTAGAATTTGGGTGACGAAATTAGTATCGTTATAACCTACGGTAGCCGAACCGTTAGTTACATCAACCGTAGTGTATGGTTGTTTTTCACTAACCGAAATTGTTATCTCTCCTTGATTTATTTTGACTAATAAATCATTACTTCTGACGCTCAAAGGAACTTCACCTAATTTTTTGTAATTAGCCAGTCCGCTATTTTGTCCGATCAAAATGTTGGCGGGAAGAGATTGAATAATGTTAATTTCAGTTTTAGGATCAATAATGATGTCAGCGCTATTTGAAAATGCTAATTCTACAACTCCGGAATCCAAAGTCTCAATTCCTTCACCTTGTTGAATGGGTATCGGCTTAGTTATTTTGGCAGGTTCTGTCGTAATTCTTGATTGCCAACCAACGTCTCCGGATAAAGTTAAAATTTGCCCTTTCAAAGATTCGCTTGGCGCATTGTCAAGCGAAAATGAGAATTCCGGCAAGGGACTTTTGAGTTGTTGGGAAGTAATTGTTTGCGTAACTTTTCTAAAGGAAAAAATTAAAAATATTCCGAGCAAAAAGTAAGTTATGAATACCAGAACATTTTTCACGGTTTTATGATATCACACTTCTTGAACAAAGACCCTGTTTGGGTTACAATTAAATCCTATGTTCAAGCCTGTTGACTCCAAAGTAGATTTTCCCAAACTCGAAGAGGAAATCCTCAAAAATTGGTATGACAATGGAATTGTGAAGAAATATCTTACGAAAAATAACAATTCCAAAGAAAAATTTTCGTTTTTGGATGGTCCGATAACCGCAAATAATCCCATGGGAGTTCATCATGCTTGGGGCAGAACCTATAAGGATTTGTGGCAAAGATATTGGAATATGCGGGAAAAAAAACAAAGATTTCAGAATGGTTTTGACGAGCAGGGACTATGGGTGGAAGTAGAAGTTGAAAAAGAATTGGGACTTAAGAACAAAAAGGATATAGAAAATATTGTTTCAGGCGATAAATTCAAAAGTCTGGAAAAATTTATTAATCTTTGCAAAGAAAGAGTCAAAAAGTTTTCGGCGGTTCAAACCGAACAAAGCAAGCGTCTGGGATATTTTATGGATTGGGAAAATTCTTACCACACATCTTCGGATGAAAATAATTACGCGATTTGGAATTTTCTGAAAGTCGTTAACGAAAAGGGCTGGTTGTATAAAGGACATGATTCTGTCCCCTGGTGTCCGCGCTGCGGAACGGCTATTTCTCAGCACGAAATCCTGACGGAGGAATATAAAGAGCTTACCCATAAAACAGTGGTGTTTAAGCTTCCGGTCAAAGGCAAGGACAAGGAATATTTATTGGCCTGGACTACCACGCCCTGGACAATTCCCGGAAACGTTGCCTTAGCAGTTGACAAAAATCTTTCTTATTGGAAAATGGAAAACGAAAAGGAAGAAAAAATAATTTTAATTAATCCGAATCCAAGCGGAGATTTGAAAAAAGAAGAAATGCTGGTGAATAAGCAGGAATTAACTAAGGGTTATAGGAAAGTTGAAGAATTAAAGGGAAACGATTTGGTTGGACTGGAATATGAAGCTCCGTACGATAATTTTCCGGGAGTTAAGAAAGCCTTGGGTAAATACACCCATAGAGTTGTTGCTACGGATACCCTTATTTTGCCGATAAATCCCGCTGATGGTACCGGTATAGTTCATATTGCTCCCGGCGCAGGAGCTGAAGATTTTAGGCTTGGCCAGAAAGAAAATTTTCCGGCAGTTGAAGAAATTGATGAAGCTGCGGTATTCATTGACGGATTTGATTTCATGAGTAAACTACATGTCAAAAAAGCAATGCCGATGATTCTGGATGATTTGGAAAAAAGAAACCTTACTCACAAAATATTTGATTATACCCACAGATATCCGACTTGCTGGAGATGCAAGACAGAATTGGTTTGGAGGGTTGTCGATGAGTGGTATATAGCGATGGATCGGAAAGATAACTCCGGGAAAACATATCGGGAGCAGATGGTTGAAGTTGCCAGGGAAATTAATTGGATGCCAAGTTGGGGCTTGGAACGAGAACTGGATTGGCTCAAAAACATGCACGATTGGCTCATCAGTAAAAAAAGATATTGGGGATTAGCTTTGCCGATTTGGGAATGCAAAAAATGTCAGACGATTAAAGTTATCGGCTCCAAAGAGGAATTAAAGAAAAACGCAGTGGAGGGTTGGGGAAAATTTGACGGCAACAGCCCCCATAAGCCTTGGATTGACGAAATAAAAGTTAAATGTGATAAATGCGGGGAAGTGATTTCCCGAATTCCTGATGTTGGCAATCCCTGGCTGGATGCAGGCATTGTACCATTTTCAACCATGCCTCCCGAATGGTTTCCTGCGGATTTCATAACTGAAAGTTTTCCCGGCCAATTCAAAAATTGGTTTTATTCTTTGATTGCGATGTCAACAGCCCTCAAGAAAATAAATCCTTTTAGAACTGTTTTGGGGTTTGCCTCGGTCAGGGATGAAAGAGGCGAAGAAATGCACAAATCAAAAGGAAACGCCATTGAATTCAATCAGGCTGCCAAGGAAATCGGATCAGACGTGATGAGGTGGCTGTATGTGACACAAAATCCGGAAGTAAATCTCAATTTTGGTTTTGGTCCGGCAAACGAAGTAAAAAGAAAATTTTATTTAATTTTGTGGAATAGCTATAAATTCTTTGTTGATTATGCTTTACAGGCAGGTTGGAATCCCAAAAATGAGAAAAAAGAATTGACATTATTGGATAGATGGATTTTGGCAAAATTAAATAGGGTTATTTTGACGGTAAATAAAGGACTTGAAGCTTATGATGGTGCAACAGCCTCGCGGGCAATAGAAGATTTTGTTGTCAGTGACTTTTCCACTTGGTATATCCGCAGATCCAGAGAGCGGGTTGGCCCGTTAGCATCTGAAGAGGAAAGAAATTCCGCTTTTTCCGTTATGTTTGAAGTTCTGGTAAAAATTTCTAAATTATTAGCTCCGTTTATTCCTTTTATTTCCGAAGAGATATTCAAAAACTTAACCGGTCAGGAATCGGTTCACCTTGCGGATTATCCGACGGCAAGTACCAAATTATCAGATCGGGAATTGATTGATCAAATGTCGGAAGTGAAAAGACTCGTAGAGCTAGGTCATGCCAAAAGAAAAGAAGCTATGATTAAGGTCAGGCAGCCTTTGGCAGAATTTATGGTCAAGAATGCTCGGTTTGTCATTGAAGATGAAGATCTTCTTTCCTTGATTAAGGACGAATTGAATGTTAAGAAAGTGAAATTTGAAAAAGGAAAAGGCGAGATTGCCGTTTCTCTTGATACCGCCTTGACTCAAGAACTCAAAGATGAAGGTGAAGCCAGAGATATTGTCAGAATGATTCAACAGGAAAGAAAGAAGCTGGGAACCTCACTGAATGAAAAAGTAAATGTCGTCTTGAATTCCTGGCCATTGGCGTTTGAGGATTATATAAAAAAGAAAGCAGCAGTCAATTCTCTTGCGAAGGGAGAAGTTTTTTCAGTAAACCGTAAATGAATAGACGATCGCTTTTTAATATTGATTGGGGATTGTTAACTCCGGTGATTGTGTTGGTAGTTTTCAGTTTAACCGCTCTTTTTTCCATGGATGTTGTTTTGTTTAAAAGTCAACTGATTTTTTTTATTCTCGGAATTTTCGCTTTTTTATTTTTTTCCCAGACAAATTTTAAAACAGTAAAACTTTATGCGTTGCCAATTTATGTGGTTTCAATTATTTTATTAATAATTGTTTTGATTTTGGGAGTGGAAACCAGAGGGTCGGTCAGGTGGCTGGGATTTTTTGGCTTTGGATTGCAGTTCTCGGAAATTCTCAAACCATTTTTGGCCATTTCTCTGGCTGCGTATCTTTCGTCAAAAAATAATTATTCCTTCAAAACTTTTTTTTTAACAACTTGTTTTTTGCTGCCGATTGTTATTTTGGTTTTTTTACAGCCTGATTTGGGGAATGCCTTGATCTACCTGATGACAGCGGGAATAACTTTTCTTGTTTTTGGTTTTCCTTTTAGATTTTTCTTGTCCGGCTTAGCCCTTTTGTTGATATCATCTCCTGTTCTCTGGGGATTTTTGCACGATTACCAAAAACAGCGGATTTTTACTTTCCTACACCCTAACGATCCTCTGGGATTATCTTACAATGCCATTCAGGCAGTTATAGCTGTAGGATCGGGAATGTTTTTTGGCCGGGGATTGGGATTGGGAACGCAATCAGGGCTTAGATTTCTGCCCGAACGGCACACAGACTTTATTTTCGCAACCCTATCGGAAGAATTAGGAATAGTCGGCACAGTTTTACTCATTTTGACTTTTGTTTTTTTGCTCTACAAAATTTTCATAATTTTCAGGGATCAGGAGGAATTATTCCCTAAAATATTTTCCGCAATCGTGTTTTCCATAATTTTCCTTCAATTTTTTGTAAATATAGGCATGAATATCGGAATTTTGCCGATAGTAGGGATTACTCTTCCTTTTGTTTCCTACGGGGGAAGTTCACTTTTATCCAACCTTATTCTACTGGGAATTCTTTCTTCTATCAATAAAAAGGATTCCTTTGATAAGGTTCTGGAAATTAAATAGGTTTTTTGCTATAATCAAGTATTATTATGGAATACGCAATCGTAAAGACAGGCGGAAAACAATATAAGGTTTCCAAAGATACCGTGCTTGAAGTTGAAAGACTTCCTTTTGAGCAGGGAAAAGAATTTAATCTTGAAGAAGTTCTGATGTATGTTAACGACGGAAAAGTTAAATTGGGCAAACCCACGATCAAAGGGATGGCGGTAAAGGCGACAGTTTTGGAGCATTTTAAGGGAGAAAAACTCCGGATTGCTAAATTTAAGCAAAAAGTTAAGTACCGCAGGGTAACCGGACACAGGCAAAGCCTTACGAGGATAAAAATTCTTGATATCTTGACAGCTGTGAAAAGTTAACGTAGCATTCTAATTAAATATGGCACATACAAAAGCACAAGGAGCAGTTAAGGGAAATAGAGATTCCAGATCAAAGCGTTTAGGCGTAAAGTTATATGGCGGACAAAAAATAATGTCTGGAAATATTATTGTCCGACAAAAAGGAACCAAAATTTTCAAAGGAGAAGGAGTTAAAATGGGGAACGACTGCACTCTTTATGCGGTAAAAGACGGAACTGTAAACTTTAAGATTTGTCGCGGAAAAAGAATTGTAGAAGTCATAAATTCGTAACTAAAGAAAATTTATGGACAATATTCAAGGTGAAATTCATGAGCTTGAAATTAATGTGATTCAAGCTAATCCCCTTCAGCCTCGTGGAGCAATTGCGTCAGCCTCGTTAACGGAATTAGTTGATTCTATCAGAGAGCAGGGGATACTCGAGCCTTTGGTTATCGCCAAAACTCCGGCAGGATACCAAATAATCGCAGGTGAGAGGCGTTGGAGGGCAGCAAAGCTGCTGGGGCTCTCCAAGGTTCCGGTTGTAATTAAAGAAACTACGCCTCAAGGCATGCTGGAAATGTCCATCGTTGAAAACGTCCAGAGAGAAGATCTTAATCCGATTGAAAGAGCTCTGGCGTACAAAAGACTAATCGATGAATTCGGTCTGGGCACCAATGAGGTGGCCAGAAAAGTGGGGAAAAGCGCTCCGACGGTTTCAAATACAATCAGACTCTTGTCTTTACCGGATGCGATTAAAGATGCGCTGGTTGCAGGGGTAATTTCAGAAGGTCATGTCCGCCCCTTAATTTCATTGGGCGATCCTGCCTTGATGCTTGAACTATTCCGAAAAATTTTGCGTGAGAATAGCACGGTCAGGCAAACTGAAGAGGAAGCAAGAAAAGCTAAGGGGGAAATTCAGAAAAAAGAACCCCGCACGGTTGAGGATAGATTATGGATTCCCGAGCTTGACGAAATGGCTAAAAAAATTGCCAAAATGCATAATCTGGATAAGGTTACGATTTTCCAATCAAGCAAAAAGGCCAAAATATTAATTGAAATAAGAGGAGACGTGGAAGTCACGGGGCCTAAAATAAAAGCGATAAATAAAATCTTAAGCGGAGAATAATTAATTACTATACGGATTTTTAACAGTCCCCATTTTTTCCGGCGGCCAGTAAACAAATAAAGATTTTCCGATAATATTAGCAACCGGAACAAATCCCCATTCTCTGGAATCCGAACTTCCCGGCCTGTTGTCTCCCATTACGAAGTAAGAGTTTGCAGGTACTGTTACAGGCGTGCCTTCTCTAAGAAATGATCCTCCGTACGTTTTGACTGTTGGTTTAAGAAACGAGCTTTGATCTAGAAATTTTTGATTAACAAAAACATCTCCGTTTCCGACCATTACGGTGTCTCCGGGAACGCCTATCACGCGTTTGATATAATCTTTTTCGGGGTCATTGGGAGCCTTAAACACAAGAACATCTCCTTGTTTCGGTAAACCGAATTTAAGACCGATAATATTGGTTAGGATATATTCTCTGTCCAAAAATGTAGGATACATTGAGTTTCCGCTGACTTGAAAGGGGCGGAATAAATAAAAATAGATAACCAGAAAGACCGCGAAAACGAGAACTAACGTTTGAACGGTGTCTATAAGGTATGCGTATACTTTTCTTAAAAATTCCATAGAATTATTGTGCTTGATTTGATTTACTTTGTCAATCCGCAACAGATGGTGTAAAATGGGTTGTGTTGGGCACATGGCTCAGTTGGTAGAGCATTGCATTCACATTGCAAAGGTCTCAGGTTCGAATCCTGATGTGCCCACTAATTAGTCGGAGGCTGAAAGTGCCCTTGGGCATTCGAGTCCTCTCGGGTCCACCGGGTTTGTTTTGCGTTTATTCCGATTGCTTCGAAAATATTTTTAAATCCGTCATCCTTAAGTAGGTCTTTAAGATTGGCATTTATTTCGGCGGCAATAAATGGGCCTTCGTAAATCATTCCTGTAATAAGTTGAACTAGTGAGGCGCCGAATTTAATTTTTGTGTAAGCGTCTTGAGCGTTAAATATTCCGCCGCAGCCGATTATCAAAAGCTTTTTGCCGTAGTTTCTATAAGTTAATTTAATTAACTCGTTGGATCTTTTTTCCGTTGGTTTTCCGCTGAAGTTTCCGACTTTATATTCTAGAATTTCTTGCGGATCAAAGCTGGAATCTTTCCGATTCTTTTGTAAATTTCCGAAGATTACTCCTTGGATAGGATGTTTTGCAATTATTTTCAGCATATTTAGCGTTTCATTATCGTTTTGATCAATCGGCACTTTTATAAAAACAGGCTTATTTAGCTTAAGTTTTTCAATTTCAATTAATAATTCTTCCAGCTTTTGAGGAGGATAAAATGTAATATTTCCGACTAAATTTGGGCAGCTAATGTTTAATTCATAGTAAGAAAAATTTATTGCCGATTTTTCCGTTAGCTTGAAAGCATTGACAATATCTTCAATAGCTTGTTTCTGCGTAGTCAGTTTATCCGTGTTGGTTTTGCCGATACTGATACCGATTGGGATTTCGAATGATAATTTATTTAATTTTTGCAAAACATTTTTAATTCCGGGATTCCTGAAGCCCTTATTTACCATGAGGGATTTAGACTTTATCAGTCTTCCAAGTCTGGGTCTTGAATTTCCTTCAGAGGAAGAATTAGTAATCGTTCCGATAGTGCCAAATCCAAAGCCGATAGAGGGAAGAATTTGGGTCAATTGGGCTCTGTAGTCAAAGCCCGCAGCCAGACCTACCGGGTTTTGAAATTTAATCTTAAACAGGGACTGTCCAAGCATTGGGTCCTCAAATCTTATAAGGAATTTAAGTATGTAGGTCAGAGGTCTTATCTTTCCAAGCATTTCTCCAAAGTCAGTCAAGCGCAAATGTATAGCTTCGGAATCAAATAAGAAAAATATTTTCCGCAAAAAATGTTCGTAAATTAGCCTGCCGGTTTTTAAGAGATATTTTTTCATACTAGTCTTTCAAGCTCAATTTTAGCACAATTAGTTGTTTGAAGTGGAAATCAATGGTAGAATTTCTTAAGCAGATGAACATCCTATTTTTTTCACGTCTATATTCACCTCACATTGGCGGGGTAGAAAAACACGTAAATGAGATCAGTAAAATTTTAACCCAAAAAGGTCATAAGGTTACCATTATTACGGAGAAGCACTTTTCCGGTTCAAAAACTAAAGAAACGATTGAGGGAATTGAAATATTCAGAATGCCAAATTTTAAGGATGGGAAACTGAAGAAATTCAAGATTTGGAAATGGCTGTGGAAGAATAAGCAGCTTATTAAGAATGCAGATGTCGTTCATTGTCATGATGTTTTCTTTTGGTATCTGCCATTTCGTTTTTTATATCCCTTTAAAAAAATATTTACAACTTTTCATGGATATGAAGATTTTCCCTTAAAATTAAAAAATATTTTTATGCATAGAATTTCGGAGAAGTTATCAATGGGAAATATCTGTATCGGAGATTTTATTAAAAAATGGTATGGAACAAGACCAACTTTTGTCTCATACGGCGGAGTAAATATAGTCAAAAATCAAAGATCAAAAATCAAAGATCAAAATGGGGCGGTATTTATCGGTAGGCTTGATGAACAGACCGGGATATTGACCTATGTTCAGGCGGTTGAACTCTTGAGAAAACAAGTTCCAAATTTTGAGTTTCTTGTAATCGGAGACGGAAAATTAAAAAATAGAATTAACAAGAAAAATAAAATATTAAATGCCGTAAGCAATGCGTCGGAATATTTTCAGAATTATAATTTCGCCTTTGTTTCAAGGTACTTATCCATATTAGAAGCAATGGCTGCGAAAAGATTGGTCTTTGCGGTTTACGATAATCCCATCAAAAAAGATTATCTTAAAATGGCTCCGTTTTCAGAGAGTATTATAATTTCCTGTTCCGCATCGGAATTAGTAGAAAAAATCTTGTTTTATTTGGATAACTTTGAAGCTAAAGAGAAAATGATTGGAAAATCATTTGCCTGGGTAAGCAAACAGACTTGGGAAGAAATGGCCGGTATATATTTAAAACTTTGGAGCGTATAATTAATAATTATGAAAATATCTTTTATCGCAATAGTCTTCAACGAGGAGTCATCAATAAAGTCGCTTTTGGAATCGGTATTTTCTCAATCCCAAGTTCCGGATGAAATTATTATTGTTGACGGCGGATCCACGGATAAGACGGTATTGGAAATTTCTAATTTTAAAATTCCAACAGGAGCCAAGATTAAATTAATTTTCAAAAAAGGCAATAGGTCGGTCGGGAGAAATGAGGCTATCAAAAACGCAAGTAATGAAATTATTGTTTGTTCGGATGCAGGATGCATTCTTGAGAAAAATTGGGTTAAAGACATTACGGATCCATTTAAGGATCCAAAAATAGATGTCGTAGCCGGATATTACAGGGGAATTGGTAAGACGGTTTTTGAAAAATGTTTAATTCCTTATGTTTTGGTTATGCCGGATAGGGTTAATGTTGATAATTTTCTCCCTGCCACAAGGTCAATGGCTTTTAAAAAATCTGTCTGGAAAGAAGTAGGAGGATTTGACGAAAAGCTTTCACATAACGAGGATTATGTTTTTGCCAAAAAATTAAAAAAAATTAATGCCAACATTATTTTTGAAAAAAAGGCGATTGTTTATTGGACTCCCAGAAGCAATATAAAAGATGCATTTGTAATGTTTTACCGCTTTGCCTTAGGTGACGCGCAGGCTAAAATATTCAGGCCGAAAGTTATTTTTATCTTCTTAAGATATATCTTGGGTTTTTTTATCTTAAGTTTATTTTTTGCAGATAAATTTATCTCCTTAAATCTGCTGTTAATCTTAATTTCTGTTTATATTATCTGGTCTATAGCGAAGAATTTAAAATATGTTTGGGAAATATCGGCACTATATTATTTTCCGCTAATTCAGGTAATAAGCGATTTTGCAGTAATGCTTGGAACCATTTGCAGCCTTTTATCTTTTTAAGATGCTATCTTTTTTTAAAAAAATTATTCTTTCGCCGTTATTTATAAGTATTGCCGTATTTCTTTTATTGCAGTTGCCGATATTCAATTTTGGGTTTAATTATCCTGACGAAGGCTATCTACTAGACAACGCTTTGAGAATTTTCAAAGGTGAAATTCCATATTTGAATTTTTCCTTATCGTTGACTCCGGGGGCATTTTACATACAAGCATTGCTATTTAAAATCTTTGGACAATATATTATTCTTGACAGAATTTTCTACATACTTTCGGTTGTTGCTGTTCTAATACTGAGTTCAAGTATTTTTAAATTTAAAAACGGACTCAAATACATTTCTTTGGTGTCACTGGCTTTGATATATACAGGAATGGGAGTATTTGCTTCATACAATATGTATGCTCTTCTATTTCTTATGCTTGCATTGTTTTTCTTTATAAAATTAAAAGAAAACACTAATGTGTTTTTAGCATTTGTCCTTGGGTTTTTTTGTTCGCTTTTGTTTTTGACAAAGCAAACTTACGGTGCAATTTTTTATTTTTCTTTTTTAATCTTAATAATTTATTCGTTAAAACGCAGTTTGATTCTGAAATCAATAATTTATTATCTCCTGGGAGGTATACTTTTGCCTTTGAGCCTAGTCATTTTTTTATACTTTAAAGGGATACTGGGAGGCTTTATCTATAATGTTTTTTGTTATGCAGGAGCTGTAAAAAATGATAGAATGCCGTTTATTTTAACTTCGTTACTTTTTATTCCTTTTTTTATTTTCATTGTAAATTTTATTAAAAGATTTTCATTGAAAAAAATTATAATAGCCGCAATATTATTTTTATTTTTTATTGGCTTATATATTTATATTTCGCCTTCAAGGTTAAATTATGTTTTTACTTTCTACAAAGAGCCAACAATTTACTATTACCTAGTTTTAATCATGCTTCCTCTTCTTTTAATTACCATATTTTTTAAATCAAAAAATAAGCAAGAAAAACTGATTGTAGCGGTTTCGATAGAAGCCTTCAGTTTATTCTTGGCAAGCGCATTTTCGGGAAGAGATTATACGACCGTAGTTGTGTCGGCTCCTTTATATATTCCTTTATTTATATACGTATTATGCATCTTAAATAAAAAAATTAAATTTAATGTGCCTAGGGTCTCGATTGTGTTGCTTTTGATATACATATTTCCATCACTGATTTCTTCGGTGACAGGTTACGCCAAATTCTATGGATCTGGCTTTGAAAAACAAACCTACGGGAATTTAAACATAAAAAAAGCCGCGTATATAAATTTGCCTGTTGGGCAAGTGAACGATTTGGAAAAAATGTTAGCTATGGTTAAGCTAGCACCTGCGGATAGCAAGATTTTGTGTTTTCCTTATTGTTCTTTCGTTACGTTTTTATCTGATAGAAGAGACGCTTCATATTTTAATTTTTTCTATAAATTTCAAAAACCCGATCAATTAAGGGTAATTGAAGATCTCAAAAAAGATAAAAATCTCGTCATAGTTGTAGAGAAGTTCGGCCCGATAGAAAAATTAGCACTTTATGAGGATAAAAATCTTCACATACTAAAGAAATTCATCCAAACGAACTATAAACTATTTGGAGAAACACAAAATTTTTATATTTATAGAAATTAAGTCAGTCATTGTATAATTAAAAAATGGGATATTCAAAACAAGCTTTAACGGGGATATCGTGGATGGCAGCCTTTAGATTTGTCACGAGGGGAATTGCTTTTATCAGAATAATTATTTTGGCAAGGCTTTTAGTTCCTGCGCAATTTGGGGTATTTGGTATAGCAACAATGGCCTTGACCCTTCTTGAAATGCTCACGGAAACAGGAATAAATGTATTTCTTGTCCAGGAAAAAGGTGAAATCGATGAATATGTAAACGACGCCTGGTTAATATCAATTGTCAGAGGAATAATTATTTCAACGCTTATAATAATTTCAATTCCGTTTGTTACATCATTTTTTAATATTCAACAATCAAAAGGCTTAATTTATTTGATAAGCATAGTGCCATTTATAAAAGGATTCATTAATCCATCAGAAGTTAAATTTCAAAAAAATCTGCAATTTAATAAAGAATTTTATTTCAGAACTTCAATATTTGCGTTGGATTCATCCGTTGCCGTAATCGCTTCCTTGATTACACATAGTGCTGTCGGTTTAGTTTTTGGATTGATTGCGGGTGCTACTCTTGAAATTATTTTATCTTTTGTCATAATCAGGCCATTACCAAGTTTTAGCTTTAGCTTGCAAAAATTTATGAAAATCTTTCATAGCGGAAAATGGGTTACGCTCTATGGAGTATTCGATTTTGTCGCTTCCCAAGGAGATAGCATTACGGTTGGAAGAGTTCTTGGTGCCGGACCGCTTGGTATTTATCAAATGGGATATACTGTCGCGACATTGCCAATAAGCGAAGTTTCAGACGTAGCAAATAGAGTGATTTTTCCTGTCTATTCTAAAATCTCTGAAGAAATTAATAGATTGAAAAGAGGATTTTTAAAAATAACTTTATTGGTTTCCGCAGTTTCAATATCTGTTGGGTTAATTATTTTCTTTTTTCCAAAAGATTTATTTATTTTGATATTTGGACAAAAATGGGAACAAACCCTGGTTGTCTTAAAACCATTAGCGATTTATGGCGCAATACGCGGAATTTCAAATACCGCATCTTCTTTATTTTTCTCTCTAGGGAAACAAAAATATGCTGCGGGAGCTACTTTAGTTAGGGTAGTAGTTCTGGTGGTAAGCATTATTCCTTTAACGTTAAGTTTCGGTTTGGTAGGAGCAGGATGTTCCGTTCTACTTTCAGGAATATCGGAGCTTCTGCCAATAGGATATTTTATTTGGGTGATATTTAGAAAAGCTAAATTATAATGATCAGTGCAATAGTCATTACTAAAAACGAGGAAGAAAATATTGAGAAGTGCTTACGATCTGTCAGATGGTGCGATGAGATTGTCGTGATTGATGATGAGTCAATAGATAGAACAGTGGAAATTGCAAAAAAATTTAACGCAAGAGTGTACGAAAATCCTCTTAGCTGCGATTTTTCCGCACAGCGGAATTTTGGTTTAACAAAGGCGAAAAGCGAATGGGTTTTATTTATTGATGCGGATGAGATAATTTCAGGTGCTTTGATCTATGAAATACAAAGCGTAATCGGGTTCAAAGACCAAGGTCTTAGAAATTTTAACGGATATTATCTGAAGCGGTCAGACTTTGTTTGGGGAAAACAGCTTAAGTATGGGGAGTCGGGTAACTTAATGTTGCTAAGACTTGGAAGAAGAGGGAAAGGCGTTTGGAAAGGAATGGCTCACGAACAATGGGAAATAGAAGGATCAGTCGGAAAATTAATTAATCCGATACTCCATTTTCCACACAAAACCATGGAAGAATTTCTGAAAGAAATTAATTTTTATACGGACCTTCGGGCAAAAGAGTTAAAAGAAAAAAATACAAAAGTTTCATTTTGGGCTATATTTTCGTATCCTCTGGGTAAATTTATTGTAAATTATTTTTTCAAAAGAGGATTTATGGATGGAATGCAAGGTTTGATCTTTGCAATAACTATGTCTTTCCATTCATTTTTAGTCAGGGGCAAATTGTGGTTAATGTCGAATAAAAAATAGGAGATAAAATGAGTTTTTTTAAAAAAATATTCATTCTTGCAATATTTCTTTTTTCATTAGGAGAAATTATCAGAATAGACTATGGCAATGGTATTGTTTTTAGACCCTTGGATGTTGTGATAGGAATGACCGTTGTTTTCTGGTTAATTTTTAAGCTGATAAAGAAAGAGAAAATTAAGCAAAAAAATATCTATATTCCAATTCTATCTTTTGCAGGAATAGGGGGATTATCTTTATTAATTAATTATTCCAGCTTGTCTGTAAGCGAATTTTTTATTTCCTTAATGTATCTGATAAGGTGGATAGCCTATGCGGGAATATTTTTTGTAGTGTTGGACTTTGATGAAAATTTTAAGAAAAAAATTTCGAACATACTAATTATTGTCGGATCTTTAATCGTCGGTTTGGGATATATTCAATATTTTTTCTATTCAAACCTGCGTAATTTATATTATTTAGGTTGGGATGAACATATGTATCGGATGTTTTCCGTATTTTTGGACCCGAATTTTGCCGGAGCTTTTTTTGTTTTATTTTTATTATTTTTAGTCAGCATATTTCTTAAGAAGAAAAGTATTCTAATGGGGCTAATTTTGATTTTAACTTTAGCTGCGGTATTTTTAACTTTCTCCAGAAGCGCTTTGATTATGCTTATTATTTCTACAAGTTTGCTATTTATCCTTATGAGCAGGAAAAAGCTAATAATTTTATTGTTTGCTATTGTATTTGTTGCGATATTGATTTCGTCAAGGTACTTTAATATTGCAAATATAAACTTATTTAGAGTCGCCTCATCTGAGGCTAGAATTGAAACTGCAAAAGATACCTTAAGGATAATCCAAAGTCGTCCGATTTTGGGTATTGGATTTAATGCCTACAGATATGTGCAGGTGCAATATGGACTGCGTAATAAAATTAATAACGCAAGTCATGCCGACGCTTCAACCGATAATAGTTTCCTGTTTGTAATGGCTACCACAGGGATTGTGGGTCTTATTTTGTACTTGTTTCTGTGGTTTAGGATGATTAAAAATGCCTCGGTTTTGGTGATAGCTTCAGTCGTAGGGGTATTTGTTGACAGTTTATTTATTAATAGCTTATTTTATCCGTTTATAATGTTATGGCTGTGGATCCTAATGGGTTTGGAAATTAAGAGGAATAATTAACCTTTATTGTTTTTTCAGTTTTATTTCCCGCTAAATCGATTGCATCAACTTTTATTGTGTTGTCTCCGTTTTGCAGGGGTAAATCATACGAGAAATTTCCGCCACTATCGGTTATAGCCCAAAACCCATTGACGGTAACCTTTACGTCAGGATCGGTTGTACCGGTGACATTAGCGGTATTTTGGTCTTTGGAAAAAGATTGTCCGTCGGATGGAGAAATAACATTAAGCGACGGAGGAGCGCTTTTAAGCGTAGTGACAATGGTATTGGAAAAATCGCTTTCTTTTCCGTTGACGGCTGCTTTAGTTTGAATCGTATTATCGCCCGGACTTATGGTTTCTTTGAAAACAAATTTTCCGTCATCTTTTGTTTTGATATTGTCGGTTAAATTGCCATTTATATATAAATTTACTGTTTGGTCTTTTGAGGCAATTCCGGAAATTACAACATTAGCGCTGGAAGTTGCTTCAGGAAAAGAATCAAGAACGGGAGGAGCTATGAAAGTGGTATCTTGAATTACGGTTTGCACTTGATTATTCTTTTGTCCGGACAGGAATAAACTTAAATTAACTAAAAATGGAATTCCGAATTTTAATACCAGAAGAATTATCAGAAAAATGCCGAGAATATTTAAAGCCAAATTTTTTTTGGTTCGCTGTTCCATTCTTTTTGTGAGCCTTGATCTAATCATAATTTCACGGAGCCGATGGTGAGAATCGGACTCACGATCTAGTGTTTACGAAACACTCGCTCTACCACTGAGCCACATCGGCACGGACTTATTGTAGTAAATTTTCTCCCAAAGAGCAATTTATTCTTATATTTTTGATATCTTGACAAGAGTTTGCAGAAAGTATAAATTGATTGCAATGTCCGCCCGCAAGGGCATATTTTAAATTTAAATATTTATGTCGTTTAGTCCAGAAGCATTAAGGGTATCGCAAGAAAGAAATTTCAACGATCTTTTGGAAAAAAGGCAGAGTTCCGCAAATACCCTTTTGTGTGTCGGACTGGATTCCGACGCTGAGAAAATTCCAGCCCAATTTCGACAGGCCTCGGTCAGGGAAACACTTCAGAAATTTAACGAAAGCATAATTAATGCTACCAGCGATTTAGTTTGTGCTTATAAACCCAATATTGCCTTTTATGAAGAGCATGGCGGTGAGGGTTTGGAAGCTTTAAAATGGACGATTGACTATATTAAAAACAAGCATGAAGATATTCCGGTTATTTTGGACGCAAAAAGAACAGATATAGGCAACACCAATATTCCATATGCAAGAATGGCATTTGATTTGCTACATGCAGATGCTATTACTGTTAATCCATACTTTGGGGGAGAAGCAATTCAGCCATTTTTAGACAGAAAAGATAAGGGGGTAATTGTTTTGTGTCGTACTTCCAATCCCGGAGCAAAGGAATTTCAAGACCAAATCGTCAAGCATCCCCAGCTTGGAGAAGTTCCTCTTTATCAGGCCGTAGCTTATCAGGCTTCTCATGAGTGGAATAAGAACGGAAATGTTTCCTTAGTGGTTGGAGCAACTTATCCGGATGAATTAGTTCAGGTCAGAAAGATTGTCGGAAATATGCAAATTTTAGTCCCCGGTTTGGGCGCACAAGGCGGTAAGCCGGAAGATATTGCCCCGGCACTGGATATTAATAAAAGGGGTATTATTGCCAATAATGCCAGAGGTATAATTTTTGCTAAAACACAGGTTGGAGAATCTTTTGATCAAGCTGTCAGAAGAGAAGCAACAAAATGGAGAGATGCAATTAATGTATATAGGTAAAATTTAATAAATATGACAGAAGCATTAAATCGGTTGTCTCGGGAAGAAAGAGCAAAACCAATTTTTGCGAAGACTAATGCGATAGTAACAAATGACCATTTCGTATATACGAATGGAGAGCACGGCCCAGATTACGTCAATAAAGACGCTATGTATCCTCATACGAAAGAAATTTGGGAAGCTTGTGAGATGTTTGCGGAGGCATTTAAAGATAAGGATGTTCAGATAGTTGTTGGGCCAGCAGTTGGCGGAGTCATACTAGAGGCACTAACCGCTCAACATTTGACAAGAATGACTGGGAGAGAGGTTTGTGGAGTGTATGCTGAAAAACAAGCAGATGGAAGTTTTACGTTTGGAAGAGGATATGCAGATTTTATTACAGGTAAAAATGTATTAGTAACGGAGGATGTATTGACTACTGGGGGATCTGCTGCGGCAACAATTAGGGCGGTAAACCTTTTGGGTGGAAAAGTTGTTGGATTGGCAGCTCTTGCTGATCGTCGAGAAGATAAAACAAAAGACGTAGAAGGTGTTAAGGTTGATGCTTTAATAAAAGTTAATTTAATTAAATACAAGCCGGACGAATGCAAGCTTTGCGAATTAGGTGTACCTATAAATACTAAGCTTGGAAAAGGAAAGAAATTTCTAGCAGATAAACAAGCCTCGAGCAATCATTAATGAGTAAAGAATTCCTAAAACTTCCAGGGCTGGGCGATCTTCACGTACACCTTCGTGGAATGGGGCAAGACAATAAGGAAGATTTTCATTCGGGCACTTCGGCTGCTTTAGCGGGAGGATTTGTTCTCATTGACGATAAACCAAATAAATTAAAACCGATTTTCACCTTAGAAAATTTGGTAGAAGAAATAGAAATTGCACAATCTAAAATAGTTTGCGATGTGGGATTTGATTTTGGTACTGATGGAAAAAACTTGGATGAATTCCCGCGGATAACCAAGGATACAAACAGATTAAAAGTTTTTCTTAATGAAACTACAGGCAACTTAAAATTGGATAATCCCGAGCTTTTATTACCAAAGATCTATACGGCATGGCCAGACAGTGGATTAATCCTACTCCATGCGGAAAACGACATGGTTCGGCTCGCCTTAGAAGTAATTGAAAATAATCCAAAAAGAACACACTTTCACCATATCAGTACAAAAAGAGATTTTGAGCCAATAATAGAAGCCAAGAAGAAGGGTATGCCGGTAACATGTGGATTAACGCCTCATCATTTATTTTTAACAAAAGATGATATAGGAAGGCTGGGCCCATTTGGTTATATGAAACCAGAATTAGCAACTCAAGAAGATGTAGAATTTTTATGGCGTAATTTATCTTACGTAGATGTTATAGAGACAGATCATGCTCCGCACACGGTAGAAGAAAAATTATCCGAAAAACCACCTTCTGGAGTGCCCGGTTTGGAGACAGCCCTTCCTTTGATGCTTACTGCTGTAGCTGAAGGAAAATTAACCTTAAAACGTTTAGTTGAGCTTATGAGTATTAATCCGCAAAAAATTATGGGCATAAAGATTCCAGACTCGACATATACAATAGTTGAATTAGGTAAAAAATATAACATTAAAAATGAGGGGTTAAAGACAAAATGCGGTTGGACACCCTTTGCCGGCAAAGAAGTACGGGGAAAAGTGAAAGAGGTTTATATCCGGGGACAAAAGGTATTTGAAGATGGAGAAGTTCTAGCAAAAACGGGTACAGGAAGGATAATTTTCTCAAACAAGAATGAATAAAGAACAGCTAATTACAGGTGTGTATAAAAAAATATTATTACCTTTAACATCAGGTAATCCGGAAAAAATACATAACGCAATTTTTAGCATAATGAATCATTCCGATTATTCGGAAACAATCCTCAATGGTCTAAAAAATGAGTTTAGATTAAGCAATATGCCAAAGGTCAGCATCGATGCTTTAAAAACAGAATTTCCCTCCCCTTTCCTATTAGCAGGGGGATTGCTTAAAACCGGAGTTGGAGCTGCTACTATTGCAAAATTTGGCCCAGGCGGTGTAGATATAGGCACATTAACCCTACAGCGTCGAGACGGCAATCTTCCTACAAGAAAAGAGAAATTATCAGACGGAAAAGAAATTACAGTAAGAAGAATTGAAAGGTTTAAGGATGGAACAATTATAAATTGGATGGGGCTTCCCAATCCAGGCATTAAAGAGGCAATAGAAACGTTAAGATCAATGAGAGAAAAAATTGACGTACCCATAATTTTAAATATTTCTCCTGACCCACTTCTAAAAGATAAAGAAGCAATCGCGAAAAATTTGATTGAAGTTCTTACACCTGCTTATATTTATAAACCAGATGCGATTACTGTTAATATAAGCTGTCCGAATGTTGAAACTGGAGAAAACAGAGAGGAACGTCATGAAGATGCTCTATGGACGATTAAAACCGCAGCGAAAATCCTAGATGATCTTGAGGTAAAGTTTAAATACAGAATTCCGAGACTTGCAAAAATTGGACCGGATATGTTTCCTAAGGAAATAAAGGAATTTATCAGGGCTACCAAAGAAAATCACTATGAGGGAATTGTTGCTACGAACACCACGAGCGACAGGACAGGCGCTAGGGCTAAATATGCATATATTCAAAAGGGTGGACTAAGCGGGCCTTATCTTCGTGAAAAATCTTTAGAAACCGTAAGGCTTGCAAGGGAATACGATAAGGAGTCAGGGGGATTACCGTTAATAATAATTGGATGTGGAGGAATCAGTACCTATAAAGACTATCAACAAATGAGAAAAGCTGGTTCCGACGAAATCGTAGAATTAATGTCCGGATTTATTTTTGGTGGGCCGTATTTCTTCAAGAAGCTAAATGCCGAACACAAGAACAATATTCAGATAAAAAAGCATTACTAAATAGTAATTTTATCTCCTTTTGTGCCTGGTGGCGACTTTCAGTTCCAGAATTGCTTTCATAATTTCAGCCTGGGCAATTCTAACTTCATTATCGGTTGTCTTTTCCCTCATAGCTTTTTCTGCGCGCTTTTTTGCTTCCATTGCCTGGTCTATCTCGATATCCTGGGCTTTAATTGCGTATTCGGCAATTATACTTACTTTGTTGTCCAGCATTTCCAGAAATCCACCCGTAATTGCCAAATGTTGAAGCGCATTTCCTTTCTTGACAGTCATTTCTCCGGGAGTTAGTTGCGTTAAAAGATTTACGTGGTTGGGTAAAATTGTGATTTCGCCGTTTACGGTCTGCGCGATAATTTCGCTGACCTCGTCCTGGTAGACAACTTTTTCGGGTGTAATAATTTCAAGAAGAAGATTCATTATTTTTCGCTTGAGTCAACCGCTTTTTTGACGGCTTCATCAATAGTTCCCACCATATAGAACGCAGATTCCGGGAGATTATCATGTTTTCCGTCCAAAATTTCCTTAAACCCCCTGACTGTATCCTCAATTTTGACATATCTTCCCGGTTGTCCGGTGAAAATTTCTCCCACAAACATTGGCTGGCTTAAGAATTTCTGTATTTTTCTGGCTCTGGTAACAGTCAGCTTGTCTTCATTGGACAGCTCATCAATTCCCAGAATTGCGATAATATCCTGCAAGTCTCGATATCTTTGCAGTACTTTTTGGACACCTCGGGCTACATTGTAGTGTTCAATGCCGACAATGTTTGGATCCAAGATCCTGGAAGTTGAGGCGAGGGGATCGACAGCCGGATAAATTCCCTGCTCGGCAATCGAGCGTTCCAGGTTGATCGTAGCGTCAAGATGGGCGAAGATGGTAACAGGCGCAGGATCCGTGTAATCGTCAGCCGGAACGTAAACCGCCTGAACCGAAGTAATTGAGCCCTTTTTGGTGGAGGTAATTCTTTCCTGAAGTTCTCCCATTTCGGAAGCTAATGTCGGCTGGTATCCGACCGCCGAAGGCATTCTTCCCAAGAGCGCCGATACCTCGCTTCCTGCCTGGGCAAATCTGAAGATATTGTCTATAAAGAGCAAAACATCCTCTCTTTTCTCGTCTCTGAAGTATTCTGCCATGGTCAAGGCTGTCAGGGCAACTCTCATTCTGTTGGCGGGAGGCTCATTCATTTGGCCAAACACCATGACGGTTTTATCCATGACATTGGCTTCTTTCATTTCCAGCCACAAATCATTTCCCTCTCTGGTTCTTTCTCCGACTCCGGCAAAAACAGAATGTCCCTTGTGTTCCGTGGCGATATTGCGGATAAGTTCCTTGACGATAACGGTTTTTCCTACTCCGGCACCTCCGAAGACTGCAATTTTTCCACCCTTGGTGAAGGGCGCGATCAAGTCGATAACTTTAAGTCCTGTTTCCAGAACATGCGACTTGGTTTCTTGTTCTGTTAGAAGCGGCGCGCTATGGTGAATCGGATTGTAAGAAAGTGCTTTATCTTTAAAATTAAACGGTTTGCCGTCAATAACGTTTCCCAAAACATTGAAAATTCTTCCCAAAGTAGGAAAACCTACGGGAACCTTGATGGGAGAGCCGGTATTTTTGACCTTCATGCCTCTGCGCAGGCCATCGGTTGAACCCATTGCCAGCGTTCTGACTTCATTACTGCCGATTTCAAAGGCGACTTCCAGTATTAACTTTTTGTTTTCTGCCAACTCAATCTCCAGCGCTTCATGAATAAGCGGAGGATTGGAAGCAAAACGGACATCGACAACCGGTCCTGAAATTCTAAAAATTATTCCTTCGTTTGTGTTCATAATTTGAATAAAGCTAAATATTTATGCTAAACGCTGCACTTCCGATATCCAAGATTTCGTTGGTAATTTTCTCCTGACGTCCCTTATTATACTCAAGCCCCAATTCTTGAACAATCTCCAAAGCGTTGTCAGTAGCGCTTTGCATCGCCACCATTTTTGCTCCCTGCTCTGAAGCATAGGCCTCAAGAAGCTTCTGGTAGATCGTCATTTCCAAAAAATGTCTCAATAATGGCGGAAGTAATTTATCGGGAGTAGGCTCAAAGAGGGTTTGCGTCAAAGACCCGATTGCGGTAGATTTTATGGGTAAAAGATCCGTAATAGTCGGTTTTTGCGAAAATACGCCGATAAAGTTAGTCGAGATTATCTTGACACTTCCCACTTTTTGCCCTAAGAAGTATTCGTCAATAATTTTGATGATTGGCAACACCATATCAAAAGAGGGAAGAATCGTGCCAAATTTAAATGAGGCGATCAGCTCTTTCTGTAAAGATATAACCACCGATTCCATCTTCCTTCCGACAGTTAAATAGGCACAATTCTTGTTTTGTGAGTCAAAATTCATAATTTCACGGGTTAAATTTGTGTTTAATCCGCCGCAAAGGCCTTTATCTGGACCGATTGCAATTACTAATGTTTTATCTTTACAGTTGTTTTGCATATATGCATGTTCAAATTCTCCATTTAATTTTCCTAAAACATTTTGAGTCACCGACATTAACTTTTCTACGTATGGTCTGCCGGCAATAGTTGCTTCCTGCGCTTTCTTAAGCTTGGAAACCGCCACCATCTGCATGGCTCTGGTTGTCTTGGAAACATTGCCTGCCGTCCTGATTCTTCTTTTTAGCAATAATAAATTAGCCATTTTTTTATTCGAATCTTTTTTTGAATTCCTGCACCAATTTAGAGATTTGTTTTAATGTCTGTTCTGTCGGTTTTTCTCCGCCGGAAAGTGCTTCCAAGACTTTCGGATACTTTTTCTTGGCAAATTCATGCATATCTTGCTCAAATCTCTGGAATGAATCGATTGGAATATCATCCATTAATCCACTGGTAACAGCATAAATGCTTAGCGCTTCTAAATTTTCCGTGAGCGGAGAATATTGAGGTTGCTTAAGAATTTCCGTTAGCCTCTTTCCCCTGTCAAGCTGTTTTTGAGTTGCCGCGTCTAATTCGCTTCCAAATTGCGCAAAAGCCGCGAGCGAATTAAACTGGGCGAGCTCCAACTTCAGTTTGCCGGACACTGATTTTATGGTGGGTGTTTGAGCTGCGCTTCCCACCCTTGACACGGATTGCCCGACGTTAATTGCCGGTTTTATTCCGGCGTTAAAAAGATCCATTTGCAAATATATTTGCCCGTCGGTAATTGAAATAACATTGGTGGGGATGTAGGCCGAAATATCGTTAGCTTGAGTTTCTATAATCGGAAGAGCGGTAATCGAACCTCCTCCGTTTTCTTTGTTTAATTTGACCGATCGCTCCAAGAGCCTGCTGTGAAGATAAAAAACGTCTCCCGGATAAGCTTCTCTTCCTGCCGGTCGTCTTAAAACAAGAGAGATTTGGCGGTATGCCCAGGCGTGTTTGGTTAAATCGTCATAAACCACCAAAACGTCTTTACCTTTTTCCAGGAAATACTCCGCTATTGCTGCTCCTGCGTATGGCGCAAGATATTGAAAGGCTGCCGAATCGGAGGCGCTGGCGGAAACGACAATGCTGTAGCTCATTGCGCCTTCCGAGTTTAGCCGGTCAACAACCTGCGCGATGGTGCTTCTTTTCTGACCGATTGCGACATAAATACAGATGACAGGTTTTTTATTAAATTTCTGGTTGATGATGGTATCAATTGCAATAGCGGTTTTCCCCGTTTGTCTGTCGCCGATAATTAACTCTCTTTGTCCTCGTCCAATCGGAAACATCGAGTCGATGGCTTTAATTCCGGTTTTTAAAGGGAAATTGACCGGTTCTCGGTCTACGACTCCGGCTGCAATCTTTTCCAGAGGCATATCTTTACCCTTTTTAATCTTGGCTTTGTTGTCCAGGGAATCTCCCAAGGGATTGATGACTCTTCCCAATAATTCTTCCGAAACCTTGATTGAGAACGTTTCTCCCGTTGACTGGACAATATCTCCCTCTCTGATATTGGTTGTGTCTCCCAGAGGCAAAATTGAAACATTTTCTTCATCCAAATTTAAAACCGGTCCGGCATTTCCGTCTTTAAAGCTAATCTTCTCTCCAATCATTGCATTTGAAAGCCCTGAAGCAACGATGACACCATCAGAATTTTTAATCACAGTTCCGATGTTCTTGGTTTCAACGTCCTGCCCGTATGTCATGAGCAGTTTTTCCAAATTTCCGATGATTTTACTATCGTTAATCATAATTTTGTTCAATATAATTTATAATTTTTTCAAAGGAATTTTTAAGAGTGAAGTCATAAATTTTATCATTATCAATAATCTTTACACCTAATATCAGAGAAGGATCCTGAATGAACACAATTTTCCGGTTAGGGAATAGCTTCTGAAATCTTTTTTCGTATTGATTATCGATCGGGCTGGAAATGATGAGGTTATTTTCGCTCTCCGCTGATTTTAGTCTTTCAATATATTTCTTCAGATCTGCTTTGTTAAGCAGAGATCCGATCTCCTCAACTTTTTTTTTATCAATATTCTTATAACTAATTTTGATTAGTTTTTCTATCTTTTTTTTGTCCATTTGAAATTTATTTCTTTATTTTCTTTAAAGCGCTTGAAATTATTTCTTCCTGATTTTTAGAGGTAACAATATCCTTCAAGGCTTTCTTTAAAAGCTCTACAGCTAATTTGCTTGTCGACAGGGCTAATTGTTTTTCGGCTTCAGTATAGTCTCTGGCAATTTGCTCCTTGGCGCCACTTAGTATCTTTTCATTCTGCTTTAGGGCTTCTTGATTTAACTGCTTGGTGACTTCAACTGATTCCAGTCTGGCATCTTCGATAATTTTTTTTGCCTGAACTTGAGCGTTCTTCAAGATGTTTTTTTCTTCAACAACTACTTTCTCAAGTTTTAATCTCGCATCTTCCGCTTGCTTTAAGCCTTCCGCGATTGTGGTCTGTCTTTTTTTAAGTACCTCAAGAATTGGCTTATAGAGAAACTTTTTTAAGATAAAAAAGATTATCAAAAAGTTGACTATTTGTGCAGCCAAAAGTACCGGATTTAATCCAAAATTCTTTAATATTTCCATAGTTTAAGAAAATTTATGTTCTCAACTAATTATTTTCCGAAAGCCAAGATTAAGGAATAAATTGCGATAGCCTCAGCGAATGCCATTGCGAGCAACATTGCCGGCAATATTTTTCCCTGCGCTTCTGGATTTCTTCCCAATGCTTCCATTGCTCCTGCTCCGATGTAACCGACTGCTAGTGCAGGCCCCAAGCCTCCGATGGCAATAATAAGTCCTCCCGATACGCTAAAATTCATAATTCACCTCCTTATACTTTAATACATCATTTTACACTATAACTTTTATTTCTTGCAACTACCATTTTAATGACTTTTCTCGTGCGGAGTCGTTAAAATGGACATATTTACCATAGTTAACATTGAGAATACCAGTGCCTGAACCCCTCCGACTATGATTTCCAATGCCAAAAATGGCAAAGGCACTACGAAGGCAAAGATTGAGGAGACGACTGTCAGAACAACCTCTCCTGCGTAAATATTTCCGAACAACCTGAAAGACAAAGATACAAGGCTCGTCAGAACTGATACCAACTCAAGAATTCCGACAAAAAGATTTATAGGATTGATGGAGAAATAACGGCTTAAATAGCTTTTTAAGCCAACCGTTTTCAGACTCATAACGTGCGCTGCAACTATAGAGATCAATGCCAGCGCAAGAGTAAGATTCAAATCGCTGGTCGCTGCCCTAAGTAGCGGCACGAGTTCTCCGTGTTCCCAGAAACCGATAGTACCAAATCCGGGGATAAGGCCACTGTAATTAGCCAGCAAAATAAATAAGAAAAAACTCATAAAGTAGGGGAATATCATGGCCGTATTTTGCGTCACTGACTCGGTCAGGCCATAGAATATTTCGATGATCATCTCTACCGCATTTTGAAAAGGCTTAGGATTTAAGGAAATTTTTCTGGTCAAATATAGAACACTGCCGATAATAACGGCATCAACAATCAACGTATCCAAAACGGTATTGGTGACTGGGAACACACCGATTTTAAATATTGTTTCCGGAACAAATGATGTCATCGCACTTTAGATTTTAAATGGTAGACGTATTGTCTGTCAAGAAGCTAAATTGCTTACTTGTGAGATTTTTTCGGCAATAATTGACGGTTTGTCGTTTTTTGTATCCAAATGTCCTTCGATAATTACAACCGAATCTTTGGATAAAATATTTTTATATTGGTCAAAAACTTTCGGGAAAATAACGCACTCTACGGATTGGCCTTTTTCGTTGCTAATTACTATAAAGGCCATTTCGTGATTATTTTTTTTCGTAAAAATTCTTCTTGAAGATTCAATTATCCCTCCGATTTTTACCCTTGTGCCTTCTTTTTCTTCCAACAAAAATTCAAGTTCATGAGTAATTAAGCTTTTGACACGCATCAGATTGTCAAGTTGTGGATGAGAGGTTAAATAAAAACCTAGGAATTCTTTTTCAAACGCCAGTTTTTCATTTTCAGTAAAATCTTCAATTTTACTTTCATCAATCTTACTTTCCATTTTTATATTTTCATTTTCATTAAACAGGCTTGTTTGGCCCTCGTTTTTCTGTTTTCTTTTTTTGTGCATTTTCTCTGCAATTTCAGGATAATGCGTCAAAAGACTTGCCCTGTTCCCAAAGGCGTCCATAGCTCCCGCCTTGATTAAACTTTCCATGGTCTTTTTATTTACGGGGCCAAGATCAACCCTGAAACAAAAATCCTCCAGGGATTTAAAATTCCCTTTACTGCGGGCATCCAGAATACTTCTGATCGCTGCAGTGCCCACATTCTTAATTGCCGTTAACCCAAACCTGACATTGATTTTATTTTCTATCGAAAAGTCACTTTGAGATTTATTGAGATCAGGGGGAAGTATGGTCACATTTAAGCGCTTGCATTCTGCCACTGCCTGGGCAATCTTTTCATTTTTTACCGGTCCGGTTGTTCCGCGGGATTCTGCAGTTAACAGGGCAGTCATAAATTCAACCGGATAATGAGCTTTAAGATATCCGGTTCTGAAGGCAATAGTAGCGTATCCTGCGGCATGAGCTTTATTAAATCCGTATCCCGCAAACGGTTCAAACAAAATCCAAAACTCTTCCGCTTTTCTCTTAACCATTCCGTTGGTAACACACCCTTCTACAAACTTGTCATGCTGTTTTTTCATCTCCGAGGAAATCTTTTTTCCAATTGCTTTTCTTAATTTGTCCGCTTCAAGCCACGAATATCCCGCAACGTTGATGGCGGTCAAAAGTACGTCGTCTTGGAAGGTAATCACTCCATAAGATTCTTTCAAAATATCCGCAAGACGGGGATCGGGGTATTTTATAAGTGAAGGATTATGTTTTCTGCGGATAAATTCCGGAATGTTGGCCATGGGTCCCGGCCTGTAGAGAGCAACCATCGCTTGCAGGTCAAAAATAGTTGTCGGCTTCAGGTCTTTGATATATCTTCTCATTCCGGAAGATTCAAGTTGAAAAATTCCCGTAGTTTCACCCGAAGAAAGCAGATTATAGGTATCTTTATCTTCAAAAGACACGGTTGACAGGTCAATATCTTTTTGTTGATTTTCTTTAATAAAGCGGAGCGATTCCTGAATGATGGTTAGGTTTCGAAGTCCCAAAAAATCAATCTTCAACAGTCCGACTCCGTCCTCACCGACATTGTACATATCGTATTGGGTGATAATTTTTTCTCCGTTGGTCTCTTTTTGTAGAGGAGTATATTCAGTTAATGGTTTGTCTGCGATAACCACTCCGGCGGCATGCATTGAAGCGTGTCTGGCAACTCCTTCCAGTTTTTTGGCCAGATCAAGCAGGTTTCTTGTCTCCGGTTCCGATTGATACGCTATCTTTAGTTCAGGGCTTTGCTCCAGCGCTTTCTCGATCGTCATTGCCTGTCCCTGCCAGCCCGGGGGAATCATTTTGGAAATTCTGTCAGGTCCGGAATAAGGCATTCCCAAAGCGCGTCCGGTATCCCTGACTGATCCTCTGGCTTCCATCGTTCCGAAAGTGATAATTTGCGCAACTTTGTCCCGGCCGTATTTTTCAGTGACATATTCTATAACTTCATCGCGCCTGTTGTCTGCAAAATCCAAGTCTATATCCGGTGGAGACGGGCGCATCGGGTTTAAAAACCTCTCAAACGGCAGTTTAAAATACAAGGGATCCACATCGGAGATACCCAATGCGTAAGAAACGATTGAGCCTGCATTCGACCCTCTTCCCGGCCCAACTGTAATCCCTTGGGCTTTCGCCCAATTTACAAAATCAGCAACAATCAAAATATATGTTTCGTATCCCTTTTTAAGAATAACCGATAACTCATAATCCAGTCGTTCTTTGATAACGGGCGTAATTTCTTGGTATCTCTTTTTAAGACCTTCTTCTGATTGTTCTTTGATATACTCTGCGGGAGTTTTTCCGTTCGGGACATCGAAGTTGGGCATAATCCATTTGCCCAAAGTTATTTCCACGTTACACATATTGGCAATTTTTACGGTATTTTCTATCGCGCTTGGAGTCTGGATAAAAAGTCCGGTCATTTCTTCCTGTGATTTCAGATAAAAATCAGGAGAGGAAATCATCGAAAGTTTTCTGTTTTTCGTCTCAATGGTTGTTTGGGTCTGGATACACAGTAGAATTTCCTGGGCTCTGGCATCGGAGTTATAAACGTAATGATTATCATTGGTTGCCACCAGAGGAATGCCTAATTTTTGGGAAAGACTGATTAATTTTTCATTTAAACTGTCCTGATCTTTAACATCAAGATGTTTCTGAATTTCCAAATAGAAATTATCCTTCCCGAAAATTTCCGCTAAGGTTTGCGCCCGTTTTTTGGCAGTTTCCTCCTGATTTTGAATTAACGGTTCCGAAACGTAGCCGTTTACGCAGGCGCTTAGACAAATCAATCA